>ERZ894229.16-NODE-16-length-212118-cov-20.7399_pt1 | contig 212118 bp, 181 predicted proteins | sample MGYA00380295_ERZ894229 | MGnify/ENA primary metagenome ERZ894229 (study PRJEB32331, sample SAMN06328479) | human gut metagenome | biome: human gut microbiome; feature: stool | host: Homo sapiens | collected 2014-09-17 ...
CTTTTTAAATGTCAAGTAATCTCCGGAATATGCTTTATTTATCTAAATACCATTGCGGAGTGAACAGTAACTTAAATGGAAATAAACTCAGAAAAAAGTCACAAATGATATTGAAATAAATGCCTGTATGTAGTATAATCAGACGCAAATAAAAGAAAATTCTTCGGGGTTGTGGTGATCAGCATCAGCTGAGATTCCCTACCGGCGGTTATAGTCCGCGACCCGCTTCGGCGGCTGATCTGGTGAAATTCCAGAACCGACAGTATAGTCTGGATGAGAGAAGAACACGCGATATTTACCATACGTGCTCATTACCCCGGATATGATCCGGGGTTTTTTATATGTTGAAGAAAATCTTCATTATATAAAAAGCTTGTGGAATTTTCTTTTAACAGGATATGAGACATATCCATAAAGAATAATTTCAAAGGAGAGAAACAGTATGAGTGAACAGGTATTAAGAAATGGAAATGCGATGGCAAGGAGTAAGACGAGAACCGTTACACAGATAGCCATGCTTGGCGCTATCGCAGGAATTTTAATGAATCTGGAGTTTCCGCTTCCTTTCCTGGCACCGACTTTTTATCAGTTGGATTTTTCAGAAATCCCGGTACTGGTTGGCTCATTTGCAATGGGACCGATCGCAGGTGTACTGATCGAGCTGGTGAAGATTCTTGTGCATCTGGTAACAAAGGGCTCTATGACAGCAGGTGTAGGCGATGTGGCAAACTTCATCTTTGGATGTACATTTGCAGTTCCGGCAGGTCTGATCTACCGCTATAAATCTGTTAAGAGCAGAAAACATGCAGTGATCGGAATGGCAGTTGGAACCGTACTTACAGCAGTAGTTGCATGCTTTATCAATGCATTCGTGTTACTTCCGGCATACGGAAAGGCTTTTGGAATGCCGGTAGAAGCATTTATCGAAATGGGAAGTGCAGTACACAGTTCTGTAAATAATCTTCTTACATTTGCAGCAATGATCATTTTCCCATTCAACATATTCAAATATGCTCTGACATCCCTGATCGTATTTCTGATCTATAAGAGAATCCGTGTAGTTCTCAAGGGAGATTGATTTTATATCTGATAAAGAATAAATTGGCAATCCAATAAATAAAAAAGAAGAACAGTCGTATGATGAAAAATCTATGGCTGTTCCTTTTTTATGTGCAAAAATAATTACGGAAATTTTCAGACAGACTTAAAAAAGACACGATAATATGGTAAGATAAAACAGACGATATAAACATCGGAATGTGAGGTTTATAAAATGAATGATACAGGAATCAGACCGGAAGTTATAGAAGAAATCCGAAACCTTGCGCAAAAATATGATATTGAAAAAGTAATTCTTTTTGGTTCGAGAGCAAGAGGGGATTTCAGAAGAACAAGTGATATAGATATTGCAGTCACAGGAGGAGATTTTGCAAGGTTTGCGTTAGATGTGGATGAAGAGACAAGTACTCTTCTGGAGTATGATATTGTAAATCTTGATCGTGACATGCAGGATGAATTAAGAGAATCTATAGAGAAGGAAGGGAGGATTTTGTATGAGAAAATATGAGAATTTCTGCAATGCACTGTCTAACATGAAAGATATTTATAATTATGAAGAACCATATGATAATGTAGTGATTACCGGACTCGTAGGATTGTATGAAATTTGTTTTGAGCAGTCATGGAAAATGATGAAAGAAATACTGGAGATTCATGGATATGCAGAGGGAGCAACAGGTTCACCGAAAATCATTCTGAAGACTGCCTATAAAGCAGGAATGATAAGAGATGAGGAGCAGTGGCTTCGTGCATTGCAGGCAAGAAATAATGTTACACATTCTTACAATCAGAAAATTGCGTTAGGAATTATAGCTGATGCAAAAGAAGAGTTTTATCAGATGTTTTGCGAACTAAAAACAGAGATAGAAGAAAATTGGCTGTAATAATCAGCGAAGGTATAGAAAGCGAAAGGAAGTATCCATTATGGGACAGATACACAATATTGAAAAACTGACAGATTGTAAATTTTTAAATTTGTACCATTTAAATGCAACAAGCATTCACAACACTCCTGTGTCATATTTCGTGGCATCCCGTGCGAAGAGTATTAACGAATTAAAGATAAAAACAGGTAAAAACACTCCGGATGGCGTGATCATTTACAGTCTTTATGGGGAAAAGAGAGACAGAGTTGTATTAGTACGTCAGTACAGATACGCAATTGGCGGATATATCTACGAATTCCCGGCAGGTCTGGTAGAATCGAACGAAGAATTCCATGAGGGTGCAGTAAGAGAAATGTACGAGGAAACAGGACTGAAATTCACACCGCTGAAAGTAGATCCTGCATTTGAGAAACCTTATTTCACAACGGTTGGCATGACAGATGAATCCTGCGCAACTGTTTATGGATATGCGGAAGGTGAAATCAGTAAAGATGCACAGGAAGACACAGAGGAAATTGAAGTTGTACTTGCTGACAGAGAAGAAGTAAAGAGGATTCTGCGTGAAGAAAATGTAGCAATCATGTGTGCATATCAGCTTATGCATTTCCTTCGGGATGAAGAACCTTTTGCATTTTTGAAGGAAGAACTTTAACCAAATCAGGCAAGTAGCGAAGCGGATGATTTTATCTGCTTGATTAAGGAGAATTAAGGGAGAATTAAAATAATGGCAAAATGGCAGAGAAGCTTTTTTCAGCCGGTGCTTCCGCTGGGAGAAGATGGACGGAGAGTTACAGGAAGTAAAGAACACATTGCACTTTCCAGAATGGCAGCAGGAGAGGGAATGGTCCTTCTGAAAAATGAGAAAAATACACTTCCGATCCGGAGAGGGACGAAAGTCGCATTCTTTGGTAAGGGTACTGTAGACTACGTAAAAGGCGGCGGAGGAAGTGGCGATGTAACTGTAGAATATATCCGTAATCTTTATGAGGGCATGAAGATTAAAGAGGATGAGGGAAAAGTAGAAGTTTTCGATAAACTTGCGAAATATTATGAAAAAGATATTCAGAAACAATACGCAGATGGTGCAGTACCAGGTATGACAGTTGAGCCGGAGCTCCCGGATGAACTTCTGAATGAAGCGCGAGAATATACAGATACTGCAGTAATTACCATTTGCCGTTTTTCAGGCGAAGGATGGGACAGAAAATGTGAAGCAGCACAGGATGGATACGTTCTTGACGGAGAGGAAAAAAGAAACTCCGAGTTGTCAGCAAAGATTTTTGAAAACGGTGATTTCTGCCTGACAAATGCAGAGAATGCCATGGTAGAGAAAGTAAAGAAAGCATTCCCACATGTAATCGTAGTGATGAATGTTGGCGGTATCGTGGACACGAAATGGTTCAGAGACTGTGATGAGATCCAGTCAGTACTGATGGCATGGCAGGGCGGTATGGAAGGTGGTCTTGCAACAGCAGATATACTTTGTGGTGATGTTAATCCATCCGGTAAATTATCCGATACTTATGCAAAAGATCTGGAAGATTATCCATCCACAGCAAACTTCCATGAGTCTGCATTTTATGTAGATTACACAGAAGATATCTATGTGGGATACCGTTACTTTGAAACAATTCCGGGTGCAGCGGAAAGAGTAAATTATCCGTTTGGGTTTGGACTTTCCTATACAGACTTCGACTGGAAGATGACTGGTGCTTCCGAAGAAAACGGTGTGATCACGGTTCTTACTGAAGTAACCAATACAGGAAAAACAGCAGGAAAAGAAGTTATCCAGCTTTATTACGGAGCACCACAGGGGAAACTTGGAAAGCCTGCGAAAGTACTGGGGGCATTCAAAAAGACCAGTCTTCTTCAGCCGGGTGAACGTCAGATCCTTACCCTGAAAATTCCTGTGGATCAGATGGCATCCTACGATGATCTGGGTAAAGTATGCAGATCAGCCTATGTTCTGGAGGCAGGAGAATATGCGATCTATATCGGTACAAATGTAAGAGATGCAGCGAAGATCGACTTTACATATGTAGTAAAAGAAGACACAGTAACTGAGCAGTTAAGCCGGAAGGCAACACCATATCATCTTCAGAAACGTATGCTTGCGGACGGTTCTTATGAGGAACTTCCACAGCGTGAATATGTGGAAGAAGAAGGACTTCCGAGACAGGATAAATATGCCATCGGTCTTCCATGCCCTGATACAAGAGGACAAAAAGGAATAGACTTTCTTGATTTTCTTGATTCCAAGGGAGTTCGCTTCTCTGATGTAGCAGATGGTAAAATGACATTGGATGAGTTTATGGATATCCTGACATTGGATGACTGTATCAATCTCCTTGGCGGACAGCCAAACACAGGATGTGCCAATACATTTGGAATGGGAAATCTTCCGGAATACGGAGTCCCGAATGTGATGACTGCAGACGGACCAGCCGGACTTCGTATTCTTCCGAAATGCGGAGTGAACACAACTGCCTGGCCATGTGCCACACTTCTTGCCAGCACCTGGGATGAAGAACTGGTAGAGAAAGTTGGTAAAGCAGGAGCAGAAGAAGTAAAAGAAAATAATATCAGTATCTGGCTTACTCCTGCCTGCAACATCCACAGAAGCCCGCTCTGTGGTCGTAACTTTGAGTATTATTCTGAAGATCCGTATCTTGCAGGAAAGACAGGTGCAGCTATGGTAAGAGGCATCCAGTCTCAGCATATCGGAGCAAGTGTGAAGCATTTTGCAGCCAATAATAAGGAGACAAACCGTAAGGATTCTGATTCCAGAGTATCAGAGAGAGCACTCCGTGAGATTTATCTGAAACAGTTTGAGATCATTGTAAAAGAGGCTCATCCATATACAATTATGTCCTCCTATAACCTGATCAACGGCATCCACGCCTCAGAGAACAAAGAACTCCTGACAGGTATTCTCCGGGATGAATGGGGATTCGACGGAATGGTTACAACAGACTGGTGGACATTCGGAGAACACTATCGCGAAACAAAGGCAGGAAACGATATCAAGATGGCAGCAGGATATCCGGAACGCATAAAAGAAGCATACGAAAAAGGCTTTATTACCGAAGGAGAGATCCGTCTCAGCGCAAGAAGAATCCTGAATATGATTCTGAAAATTGACTGATGAGTATCACTAATATTTTATACAGGAGCAAAAAAGATGATGGATGAGCGTAAACGAAGTTTAAGAAAAGAAATAGTCAGGCTGGCACTTCCGATCGCACTTCAGCAGTTCATGACAGCCCTGGTCGGAGCATGTGATGCGATCATGCTGGGAAAGTTAAGTCAGGATGCCATGTCAGCCGTATCACTGGCTACACAGGTTACTTTTGTATTTAATCTGTTTATGTTTGCATTTATGGCAGGCGAGAATATGTTTGTGGCACAATATTATGGAAAAGGGGATTACACAGGTATTTCCCAGGTGTTCAGCCTTGTGACAAAGATTTGTGGATGTATTGCAGTAGTATTTCTGGCAGGAACCCTTTTCTTTCCGGAACAGCTCATGAGAATCCTGACAAATGAGGAAACTCTGATCGTTCTGGGAAGTGAGTATTTAAGAGTCATCGGCATTTCCTATGTGTTTTCGGGAATTGCACAGATTTTCCTGGCAATCATGAAGAACTGTGGTGCAGTAAATATGAGTACCCTGATCAATGGGGTTATGGTAATTCTCAATATCGCATTGAATGCTGTTTTCATTTTTGGCCTGTCCGGCTTCCCGAAGATGGGGATTAAAGGTGCTGCACTGGCAACCGTACTTGCAACAGTTGTGCAGTTCCTGTGGAGTGTTGGTTATGTATTGTGCAGGATCAGAGCTGTGAAATTCAGTCTCAGAAGCTGTGAGAAAAAGTTATTTGGCCGTTTCTGGCAGAAAACAGTTCCGTTACTAATCAATAATCTTGCATGGGGAATAGGTTTTTCCATGTATTCTGTGATCATGGGACATCTGGGAACGGATGCTGTTGCCGCCAATGGAATAGCGAATATTTCCAAAAATCTTGTTGTATGCTTCTGCCTCGGACTTGGAAATGCAGGCAGTATCATAGTGGGAAACCGTCTTGGTGCAGACCGTCTGCAGGAAGCAAAAGAGGTAGGCGAGACACTTACCAAAACTGCGATTATTGCAGGAATTGTATCAGGCCTTGTCCTGATCGCCTTATCACCATTTATCACAAAAATGGTAGATCTCACCCCGACAGCCCGCGGATATCTGCAAAAAATGCTGCTGATCTCTTCCTATTACATCGCAGGAAAATCAGTAAACTGTATGACAATAGGAGGAATCTTCGCAGCAGGCGGAGACTCCAAATTTGGAATGCTGTGTGATTCTGTAACTCTGTGGTGTATCATTGTTCCTCTGGGATGCATCTGCGCATTTATCCTGAAACTGCCGGTTATGGTTGTCTACTTTGTACTCAATCTGGACGAGATCATTAAACTGCCAGTGGTCTATAAACATTATAAGAAATATAAATGGATTAAGAATCTTACATAATTTTACACGTTTCACAGGCACATATACCGGATATCCGGGACTATGTGCCTGTTTTGTTTTAATGATATTTATGCATCCGTACATAATAGCTGATGCATAAGATCACAGTGGCTCCGCTCCATGCTGCAATCTCTGCAAAGAAAATACCGTCCTGTCCGATAAAATGGGGAAGGATCAGTGCAGCACTGATACGCATGACGAATTCAGCCATACCACTTACCATAGGCATTAAGGTATCTCCCAGCCCCTGAAGTGCAGATCTGTACACGTACAGAAAGTACAAAACCCAGAGCATGGCAGCCATAATAGAAAGGTATTTAAAAGCAATTGCCAGTACCTGCTGTGTCTGCTGCGGTTCACCTGAGATGAAAAGTGAGAGAATATTTTTTCCAAATAAAAACATGGCAGCAGAAATGATTAGTGAGGTAAGTAGGGAAAGCAGCATACTGCTGCGGACGCCTTTTCTGATCCTGTCAATCTTTCTGGCTCCCAGATTCTGACCCACATAGGTAACGATGGCATATCCATAGGAAATAGCAGCCATTTCCAACAGACCATAAAGCTTGTTTGTAGCTGTAAATCCTGCTACAAAAAGGAAACCGTAGCCATTGATCACATACTGGACTACCAGACCGCCCACACCGATGATGATATTCTGGAATACAACAGGAATACCAAGCTTCATCAGGCGGGCATTCATGCCGGAGGCAGGCATAAAATCTGCTCTGGTCAGATGAACGATATCAATTCTGCGTAAAATCAGGAAACAGTAAACAGCGGAGAAGCTCTGTGCGATCACAGTTGCGATTGCTGCTCCTGCCACACCCCATCCGAAGCCTGCCACAAAAAGGATGTCCAGTGAGACATTCAGCACAGATGCGATAATCATTGCGGTCAGCGGTGTTTTACTGTTTCCCATAGCCCTTAGGGCAGAGGCAAACATATTATAGGCTGCTGTGGCGGGGATTCCACAGAAAATGATGCGCAGATATAACAGAGACATTCCGATAATATTGGAAGGTGTATGTAGCCCTGTTAATACCAGCGAAGCAAATGACTGGCTGAGAATCAATACTCCGGCTGCGATGAATGCGGTCAGCCGGTAACTGTGAGCCAGAGATTTACGCAGATTTTCGAAATCCTTTGCCCCATAATACTGGGAGAGCTGGATGGAAAATCCCTGAGTGAGTCCTGTGGATATTCCTGTGACAACCCACATCAGAAAGTCAACAGCACCCAGTGCGGCAAGAGCCTCCACACCTGCAACCTGGCCAACAACCATGGTATCCACCATTGTATAAAGCTGCTGACAGATATTTCCCAGCATCAGGGGAATTGCAAAAAGAATGATCAACCGTCCCGGTGAACCGGAGGTCATATCCTGAATCTTGGTTTTCATTAGTATAAAAGTTCCTTTCCTGAGCATATTTGAAAAAGTTTAGAAATGATTATTCGAATATGCCCTGATATTTACATTAATAATTTGTAACTATTCAGTAGTCTGCTATCCCGCGAGGTGTTTTGGCACGTAAGTACCAAAATCCCGAGACATACAAGCCAAAATGCCATCACCGCAGGTGATTTTTAATGCATTTTGGCTCGTAACTGTGAAGGTACTGAACAGTTACGATAATTTTATATCATTAACGTGAAAAATGAAATATAATATTTCATCAGAATGATATAAATTTATCTGTTATGTTACTGTTCACACGCCGCTATCCCGCGAGGTGTTTTGGCATGAACATGCCAAAATCCCGAGACATACAGCGCGAATTTATGCGATTAGCATAAATTCTGTGCATCGCGAAGCGTGTTACTGAGAACGGAGTGAACAGTAACTCTGTTATTGTAGATATATTAACTGAATCAGCTGAATAAGTTAAGTCCCCTGCCTCAATTGCAAAAAGCAACATACTCTGCAGAGACAATGGCTATTTACAAATATGACAATAACAGGTATCATTCTTTTATAAATACATTAATAAAAGAAGGTAGAAACAGAATGAGCGGACTGGAAAAGAAATTTGCTACGAAATCAAAAATCGTAAATTATATTATAAATAGAGAATCCACATCAAAAGTGGAAATATCCAAAGAACTGAATCTGAGTATGCCAACAGTTCTGTCTAATGTAAAAGATTTATTGGAAAAAGGTATCATAATAGAAAATGGAGAATATGAATCCACAGGAGGAAGAAAGGCTAAAAGTATTGGAATCAATCCATCCTATCGTTATGCAATGGGAATTGTGATTACTGCAAATCATCTGGGAATGGTGCTGGTAAATTTGAAGTATGAGATTGTAAAATCAGAGCGGATCCGTCTGAAATTTGTACCTGATATGTCATATTGCAGTCAGGTGGCAGATTTTGCGACGAAATTTCTGGATCATATGAATGATGCAGAACAGAAAGAAAAGCTTCTGGGTGTTGGAATCTCTATTCCGGGAATCATTAATCAGGAGCAGAAACTGGTGATAAAATCCCACGCACTGAAACTTGAAAACTATAGTCTCAGTTTCCTGGAACAGGCATTTTCTGTCCCGGTTTATTTTTCAAATGATGCCAATGCGGCAATGATGGCAGAAGATATGAACATCTATCAGAATGCAATTTACCTTTCGTTGAATCAGACTCTTGGCGGTGCATTTTGCATAGGGGGAAATTTGTTTTCCGGAGAAAATCAGAAGGCCGGAGAATTTGGACATATGATACTTGTACCTCAGGGCCGCAAGTGTTATTGTGGAAAATCAGGTTGTGCAGATGCTTATTGCGCTGCAGGCGCACTTGTTGGTGAGTCAAAGGATTCTGTGGAACAGTTTATGCAGCTGCTTCAAAACAATGATGAAAAGGCAGAGAAAAAATGGGAAGAGTATCTTGATTATCTTGCAATTCTGATTTCAAATCTGCGCATGGCATATGATATGGATATCATTCTTGGAGGTGAAATGGGTGGATATCTCTCAGATTATATGATACCTCTTGGGGAAAAAGTAATGAAGTATAATGGATTTGATCATGATCTGAGATATCTGAAAAACTGTTCTTATAAGAAAGAAGCCTCAGCTGTAGGTGCAGCAAAGCATTTCTTGCAGGATTTTATCGGAAAGATATAGCCGATGGCATTCTTGAATCACTGATGATCTGCTGATATACCATATTAAACGAATATCTGAATATAAAAAATACCCTGATTACAACAAAGAAAGGTTGTGATCAGGGTATTTTGTTATTGTGCGGGAATTCAGCAGATAATTATGAGGAGTGTTATAGTAACATCTGCATAAAAATAAAATCTTTACTTTGTGCAACTGGTAGAAATGAGAAATATTTTTAAATGTTTATTGACAAATTTAGCGATTTGAATAATAATGTAATTACTTTAATAAAACATTTAATAAAAGTTAATAAACAACTAGAGGTTCAAAGTACATTCAACAAATAAGGAGGAAAATATTATGTTACAGCAGGTTATGACAAATCCAGGAGAAATTATTTTCAGAGAGGTTCCCGTACCAGAGATTAAAGACAACCAGGTTTTGGTTAAGATTATGAATATTGGTATCTGTGGTTCTGATATCCATGTATATCACGGAAAACATCCTTTTACAAAATATCCGGTAACCCAGGGACATGAAGTATCAGGAGAAGTGGTAAAAACAGGTGATGCAGTAACAGAATTTCATGTGGGACAGAAAGTAACAATTGAGCCACAGGTATATTGTGGACATTGTTATCCATGCCGTCACGGAAAATACAATCTCTGTGAAGAGCTGAAAGTAATGGGATTCCAGACAACAGGAACTGCATCCGAGTATTTTGCAGTTGATGCATCAAAAGTAACACCGATACCGGAAGATATGTCTTATGAAGAGGGCGCAATGATTGAGCCTCTGGCAGTAGCTGTTCATGGTGTTAAACAGATGGGCGATGTAACGGGAATGAATATTGTGGTGATAGGAGCCGGTCCGATCGGAAATCTGGTAGCGCAGTCTGCTAAAGGGATGGGAGCAGCTAAAGTTATGATCACAGATGTCAGTGATCTTCGTCTGGAAAAAGCAAAAGAGTGTGGAATTGACGTATGTGTCAACACAAGAAATAAAAATTTCGGGGAAGCAATGGTAGAAGCCTTTGGACCGGATAAGGCAGATGTTATCTATGATTGTGCAGGAAATAACATTACAATGGGACAGGCGATCAAATATGCAAGAAAAGGAAGCGTGATTGTGCTGGTTGCAGTTTTTGCAGGAATGGCTGAGATTGATCTGGCAGTTGCAAATGATCATGAGCTTGATATCAAGAGCACAATGATGTACAGACATGATGATTATGTAGACGGAATCAGACTGGTGAATGAAGGAAAAGTGCATTTAAGACCGCTGATCTCTAAGACATTTGCATTTAAAGATTATCTGAAAGCATACCAGTACATTGACGATAACCGTGAGACTACAATGAAAGTGATTATCAATGTGCAGGAAAAATAAAATACCCTGCTGATCATAAGCATTATGTAAGTCAAAGATATAATAAAAAAGACTGCTGTAAAGAAGACATGAGTAAACGGAAAGACGGAGGATGGCAGCAGGCAGGAGGAATTATGGAGAGTAAAAACGAAAATGTAAAAGTTCCGTTGATTAGTAAAATCGCATATGGATTTGGCGATGTAGGATGTAATTTCAGCTGGATGTTCGTCAGTAATTTTCTCATGATTTTTTACACAGACGTATTCGGAATCAGTATGGCAGCAGTCTCTGCCCTGATGCTGTTTTCGAGATTTTGGGATGCGATCAATGATCCGATCGTGGGTGGACTGACAGATAAAACCAAAACAAAATGGGGACGTTATCGTCCATGGCTTCTCATTGCAGCTCCGATCACGGCCGTGCTTCTGATTATGACATTCTGGGCACATCCGGACTGGTCGGACAGATCAAAGGTTATCTATATGGTAATTACATACTGTCTGCTGGTACTTGGATATACTTGTGTAAATATCCCGTATGGCACCCTTTGTGGAGCAATGACACAGGATATCGATGAACGTGCAAAGATTAATACATCACGTTCAGTATCTGCAATGGTTGCAATTGGAATTATCAATATCATTACAGTTCCACTGATTGGAAAACTTGGCAGTCAAAGTGCTAAAACCGGATACCTACTGGTAGCAATCATATACGGATGTATTTTTGCAGCCTGTCATTTCTTCTGTTTTGCAAAAACAAAAGAGCAGGTGATTATGCCGGAAAAAGAAAAAATATCCATAAAAGTGCAGTTAAGAGCGGTGATGCAGAACCGCCCATATATTCTGGCATTAATCGGACAGGTGTTATTCGGATTTACACTTTATGGAAGAAATGCAGATGTTTTATACTATTTCACTTATGTAGAGGGAAATGCATCCTACTATACTACATATTCCATGTGCATCATCATTCCATCCATTATCGGTGCTGCATGTTTCCAGCCTGTATTCCGCAAACTGAACAATAAAGGAAGAACTGCATCCATTTTTGCTCTCCTCACTGGAATTTCCATGCTCTGTATGTTCTTCTTTAATGTAAAAGAAACACCGGCAGCGTTCTATACACTTGCAGGAATTACACAGTTCTTTTTCTCTGGATTTAACACTGCAATCTATGCGATCATTCCCGACTGCGTAGAATACGGAGAGTGGAAAACGGGCTTAAGGAATGATGGTTTTCAATATGCATTTGTGTCACTGGGAAATAAAATTGGCATGGCAATAGGAACTGCGCTACTTGCAGCACTTCTTGGAAAATATGGATATGTGGCAAATCAGGTACAGAATCCGGCTGTCCTCAGTATTATGAGACATTCCTTTACTACAATTCCGGGAGTTTTATGGATAGTAACAGCAATTGTACTGTTTTTCTATCGCCTGAATAAAAAACGTTACAATGAAATTGTAGAAGACCTGAAAAAAAACCGGGTAAAATAAAGAGTGTCGTGAAGTGAATTGCGAATATCAACAGAGTCTCCTTGAGCAGCATTAAAAAATCTGCTTAAGGAGATTTTTATGTCTGGAGTTTTTGTGGTTGCATTTTTGTTTTATATGGGTATAATGGTGAGATAAGTTTGCAGATGAAAGGAAGACAATGCTGACAATATAACGAAGGAGCGAAGTATTATGCTGAAAAGATTCACCAGATATGTAACCCAGAGTGTTGCCGGAATGATAGGGATTTCCGTTTATGTTCTGGCAGATACTTTCTTTATCTCTGTATATTCCGGTGCTGACGGACTGGCAGTTCTCAATCTGATCCTGCCGGTTTATGGACTGATCTATGCGATTGGGGCTATGATCGGGATTGGTTCCGCTACCAGGTATGCCATAAGCAGGGCAAAAGGAAAAAATACAGAACATTATTTCGTACAGTCAGTAACCTGGAGCATATTGGCTGCAGTTCCATTTATGCTGATCGGAATCCTTATTCCGGACAAAGCATTGGCTTTGTTGGGTGCAGATGCCGGACTGATCGGACTTGGACGAAACTATGTGAGAATTATTCTGATCGCAACACCATTCTTCATGTCAAATTATACATTTACTGCATTTGCCAGAAATGATGGAGCGCCTTCTATTGCAATGATCGGTTCCATCAGTGGAAGTATCTTTAACATTATATTTGATTATATATTCATGTTCCCGGTCGGTCTGGGATTTTCCGGAGCCGGACTGGCTACTGCAATCTGTCCGATCGTAACAATGAGCGTCTGTACCATACACTACAGAAGCAGCAGAAACCATGTAGGATTCTATTGGAAAAAACCGTCATTCAGACATCTGATTTCCTGCTGTCAGCTAGGAGTTTCCGCATTCGTCGGTGAACTGTCTTCCGGTGTGATCGCCATTGTATTTAACTTTCTGATCCTGGGAATCGCGGGAAATATGGGTGTAGCAGCCTATGGAGTTGTGGCAAACCTTTCTATCGTGGCATTTGCAATTTTTAACGGTCTGGCCCAGGGAGCACAGCCCCTGATCAGTGAAAGCTACGGAAAAGGCCAGCCCACTCAGGTAAGAAAACTTCTGAAATGGAGCCTGCTCGTATGTTTTGCTGTAGAAACACTGATCCAATTGATCATCTGGACTTCAACCGACACGCTGATCAGCATTTTCAACAGTGAAAACAATGTTCAGTTGTTGAATTATGCACATACAGGACTGCGTCTGTATTTCCTTGGATTTATAGTGGCAGGAATCAATATTGTACTGGTGGCATATTTCTCAGCAGTAGATGAACCTAAAATCGCGATTGTCGGATCATTCCTGAGAGGAATTGTTGCTATTGTTATCTGCGCAGTTATACTTGCGAAATTATTTGGATTAAATGGAATCTGGATCTCTCTTCTTGCAGCGGAGACGGTTACGTTTCTGACGATTCTGTTTCTGGCATATAAAGACAGAAGAAAAAGAATGGCAGTTGTCTGAATTTATAGCAAGTAAAGTAGAGAGCGGGAATTGCTATAGTTAAAATTTAGGAATTGTCCGGATAAGATCAGGCTGTTCAATATTAAGCAGCCTGATTTTCCGCTCAATCCCTCCGGCATAACCGGTAAGGCTTCCATCTAAACCTATAACTCTGTGGCAGGGGACGATCACAGAAACCCGGTTATGTCCAACTGCACCGCCAACTGCCTGGGCAGACATGGTTTTCAGCCCACGTTTATCAGCTATTTTGCGGGCAATCTCGCTGTAAGTAACTGTCTGACCATAAGGAATCTCCAGTAAAATATCCCACACTTCTCTCTGAAAATCTGTTCCGATCAGATGAAGCTTCGGCAGGAAATCTGGCTTTTGCCCGCTGAAATAAATATCCAACCAACGCAGAGCATCTTTTAAAATATGGTTTTCCTTTTCTTCAAAAATATAATTCATATGTCCTGGAAATTCTCCAAAATACTTCTGTCCCTCAAACCAGACTCCTATAAGCCCTATATCATCAGCAGCCAGCAGTATTCTTCCAAGTGGAGACAGATAATAAGTTCTGTAAATCATAATATTTCACCCTCAACAGAAAAATAAATGACAGTAAAGAGTACTTAGCCTTTTATGGAATTGCTATAATTACAATTCATTATAAAATTTTCTTATATGAAAAGCAATATAATCTCAGTTTGTCTATCTTGGCATTGCCATAAATCAGGGAAGTCATCTGCTTCGAGTGAGAAAGGAATTCTTGTGTAAACCTCAAATCTGATGTAAGATAAGATTACTCAGTTTGGAGGTTTTATTTTTATGTTTAACGAAATAAAAGATTTCGCTGCGCCGGAACTGGATGTATATGCCAGAACATCAGAAGTGCAGCTTTTACGATACTATGAACCGGAACCGGGAATTTTCATTGCGGAAAGTCCGAAAGTAATTGAACGAGCCCTGAATGCAGGATATCAGCCAATCTCTTTTCTGGTGGAGCATAAAGATCTGGAAGGAGGGGCACAGGAAATCCTGAAACAATATCCGGATGTGCCGGTCTATACTGCGGAATATGAACTGTTGGTCAAGCTGACCGGATTTGCTCTTACTCGCGGAATGCTCTGCGCAATGCGCAGAAATCCACTGCCATCTGTAGAGGAAATCTGCAGAAATGCCAGCCGCATAGCAGTTCTTGAAAATGTTGTAAATCCTACAAACATCGGAGCTATTTTCCGGTCAGCAGCAGCTCTCCATATGGATGCAGTACTTCTGACCGGCGGATGCAGCAATCCGCTTTACCGACGGGCAGCCAGAGTAAGCATGGGAACCGTATTCCAGATTCCCTGGACATATTTTGATAAAAAAACCATATGGCCACAGGATGGAATGCAGCTTCTGCAAAATCTGGGATTCAAAACAGCTGCAATGGCTCTGCGTGATGATTCTGTAGGAATTGATGACAAAGCACTCCGTTCAGAAGAAAAACTGGCAGTCATTCTCGGAACTGAAGGTGACGGCCTTGCATCACAGACCATCGCAGACTGCGATTATACAGTAAAGATACCAATGTCCCACGGAGTAGATTCATTGAATGTGGCAGCAGCAAGTGCAGTGGCATTCTGGGAGCTGGGACACAGGTAAGGATATAATTTAGGAGGAAACGAAAAATGTCTTTGGAAAAAGCGAGTTCTTTGGTTATAAATTATGGTTTTATCTGTTCGCATAAAACTTTTTTTACATTTTCGATTTCTATGGGCTTTGGCAGGTGAGCGTTCATCCCAGCTGCCAGGCACTTTTCTTTATCTTTTTTGAATGCATTTGCTGTCATGGCAATAATCGGGATTTTTTTAGCATCCGGATGATTCAATGAACGGATTGAGTTGGTTGCAGTAAGCCCATCTATCACAGGCATTATGATATCCATCAGAATTGCGTCAAAATAACCTTCCGGTTTCTCCTGAAACATTCTGACTGCCTGTAATCCATTTTCTACAACTGTCAGATTCGCACCTTCATCACTCAACAGAGTTTCTGCAATTTGTTCATATCCTGCTTCATCTTTGTTGTTTCCCTGTAAAATTTCTGTTATAGATTATATCTCCCATCAGACATATGCGTCAATAAAGAGTGTTGCAAATATTTTCTCAAATTGTGTTTGACATTTTATCATCAGGTTTTTACCATAGGGAATATAAGAGGTGAAAGAACAATGAAAACGGCAGAAACTCCTGTGGGGATATTTACGATCAACAAAGTGAAAATTCCCTCAGCATATACATGTGCAGCAGAACAGAAAATAGAATATATCAGCGAAAACCATATGCAGATTATTACTATGGATCAGGCAGTGTTATTTGGAAATCAGTTATTGTCCCCGAGAATCTGTCAAAGCTGCATGAATCCTGATAAAATTACAATTTATCCACTGGAAATAGAATATATTGGGGAAAAAGTGCTTTTTACAGATCACTATAGTGTAAAAGAATGGAAAAAAAGCGATCCATTACCGGAAATCCATGAATGGTATCCGCATATAAAAAAAGCCGGATGCAACCCGTGCAGGAACTGTGGAAGATGTTAAAATTGCACACTCCTTTAAATGACAGAAATAGAATGATAGGGATTGTCATCAACAGGAAACAGGAATATAATATTTCTGTTAAGCAATATTTATCCGAAAGTAATAACTTAAATGGAGATAAAAAATGGATTACAGAAAATTCGGCGAATGCTATTACATAAGAATGGATTGTAATGATGAGATCATCAGTACAATCCTCGAAATATGTAAAAAAGAAAATATCAGATCAGCCACTTTTTCAGGGATCGGAGGATGCAAGGATGCAGAAATTCAGACCTTTATCCCAGAGACAGGCAGCTTCGAAGAACAGCGCATTTCCGGAATGCTTGAGTTGGTATCTTTAAACGGTAACGTGGTCACAGATGAAAATAATACCTGTTACCATCATACCCATGCAGTATTTTCTTATAAAGATGGTGAACGACATTGCATGGCAGCAGGTCATATGAAATCAATTACTGTACTGTATACTGCAGAAACCGAACTTCATCCGGTAACAGGCGGAACTATCCGCCGCAAATATGATCCTGAAACAGGGACTGGATTCTGGGATTTTAATTGAATCAAGTAAGTCCCATGTTTCAAGTGCGAAAAGTACTAAGCAGTGGGCGGATGTGTGTAAAGAAACAGAAAACTGATCGTTGACGGTATGATATGGAAAATGGAGGACAGAAGAATGGGTATTGTAATCAGAGAATATCAGACAGAAGACGTAACAGCAGCTATTACAATATGGAATCAGGTGGTAGAGGATGGTGTAGCATTCCCACAGGAAGAAAACCTGACAGAAGAAACAGGAGATGCTTTTTTCAAAGAGCAGACCTATACAGGAATCGCAGTAAACACTGACAACAATGAAATTGTCGGTCTCTATATCCTGCACCCGAACAATGTAGGAAGATGCGGACATATCTGTAATGCCAGCTATACAGTAAGAAGAGATTTCCGTGGTGAACACATTGGCGAGAAACTGGTTCTTGACTGCCTTGCACAGGCAAAGGAAAAAGGCTTTCGTGTTATGCAGTTCAATGCAGTGGTTGCAAATAACACCCATGCATTACATTTATATGAAAGAATCGGTTTTACCAGACTTGGCGTAATTCCCCAGGGATTTAGAATGCCGGATGGACATTATGAAGATATTATTCCGCATTATTATGTGCTGTAGAGAATAAAAATATACTGTAGAAAAGTTTTGAAGCCGTTTTCAGGATATGGAAAAGGAACAGTTTATTGAGAGTGTACAGAATTTAACACGAGTTCTGTATACTCTTTTTTGTTAAAAATGAAACTTTTTGCTCTTTAACAGGATATATAAGAATGTAAAGGTTAAAAGCTTTTAATTTTTAAAGTATTAAAAAGAAAGTAGGGTTGATATGATAGGTGAAGCAGAGCTTTTGCAACGTCTCAGGAACAGAGAAAAAAATTCAATAGATGAAGCAAACGACTATGAGATCAAAAAAGAAAATATTACCTTTGTTGATAGCTGCAACACTTACAATTGGAGTTACTGCTGTGGCAGCAACAGGAAAGATTTCAATGTGGATAGGTTCATCTGCATCACGTGCTGATTATACATCTCTTCCAACGGTAGAACAGGTTACAAAGGATATTGGGTATAGACCGGTATTGATTGATGCATTTGAGAACGGGTACTGCTTCAAAAAGGGCAATATTATGAAAAATAGTTTTAAGGATGACAATGCAAGTGTAATTGAGAAGTTTAAATCTGTGTCCTTTGATTATCAGAAGAATGGAGATGTCGTATCGTTTGAACAGCAGAAATTTAACTCAAAACTTATTTCGCCAGGTGACATTATTGCCACTGTAAATGGAACAAATCTGTATTATGTACATTATATAAATAAGGTGGTATCGGATGATTACGAATTAACAGAACAGGATAAAAAAGACTAGGCCAGTGGAAAAGTCGTATTCAGTTACGATGACAGCGCTTCTCAGATTGAAGTCAGTCAGGTTCAAAGCGTTAACTGGAATAAAGATGACATCCAGTATGATTTGCTGCAAATAGATGGAAAATTATCTGCCGGAGAACTTGCAGATATGGCGAAAGAGGTTATTAATAATAGAAGATAAAGAAAAAAGGGGCTGTCTATTTCAAGACAGCTCCTTTGGTATATTTATGATATAAAGTTAAATGATATAGGTTATTCGAAACGAGGAATTGTAATAACTTCTCCACCCTTCATAGCGGATTCGTGCGCACAGATTCCGGTACCTGTCCAGTAAGCGCCCATGATGTCATCGATAGCAGGTTTGCGCTCTTCCAGAATGGAACGGATAAATTCATGTACAAGGTGCGGATGGGAACCACCGTGGCCGCCGCCCTGGGTAAAGGAAAGGTGGGTGTTCTCATTATTATATACTGTGTTGGTGGTGAAGGATGCGATTTCCTTCGGAAGAAGATGTGCATAATCCGGGATCTGGATTCTTTTTTCCACAATCTCTGATCCACGGCTGGATTTCTCACTGTCTTCATCCAGAATGTCCACTTTCCCCAGTTCTCCTGTACGGGTAAAGAGAACCGGATCCTCGTCACCAAGCTGCTGCCACTCGAAACTCTCATTTTCACCGTATACCCGGAAGCATTCAGAATAGCTTCTGGCTACGCCATAGAGGAAACGTTCCATTTCAATAGTTACATCACTGTCCTGAAGAGAAATAAAAGCGGATTCGAACGCAAACGGGCAGCCATATTTGTCAGCCAGCTCCTTGCGGACTTTTCCGGAACCTCTTGCGTAAACTTTGTCAGGAAGATGTCCTGCAAGCATCAGACAAGGAGCAACTGCATGTGTCGGATGCATCAGTGGCGGGAAGCCTTCCCAGTATTCCGGCCATCCTTCCATATCCTGATAATGTGCACAGGTCATGTACTGGAGACGTCCAAGTTCACCCTTCTTATAAAGTTCCTGGATATAGAGGAACTCTCTCTGGAAAATCGTTGTTTCCATAAACATATAATTTTTGCCAGAGGCTTTGCGGGCTGCAATGATGTCATTTAATTCTTGGATGCTCATTCCCATAGGAATTGTACAGCCACAATGTTTACCTGCATTTAAGACGCGTACAGAAAACGGAGCATGTGTTGCTGGCGGTGTTACAAGATGAACTGCATCAATTTCAGGAATATCCAGTACATCCTGCAGATCTGTGAAACAGCGTTCATCCGGAATACTGTATCGTTCTTTTGCAATATTCAGAAGTTTCTCATTTTTATCTACGACATACACCTTATCAATATCAGGATGTTTACAGTAGATAGCAACGAATTCAAGCCCGAAGCTTAAGCCTACTAAAGCAACATTCAGTTTTTTCATGATGGAAAACCCTCCTTAAAAAATTAATATAGAAAAAATCATCAGGATGTCAGGAATCCTGCATCTGTTTTGTATGTCTGTGATTATACATGATGAAAAAAGAAAAGAGAATAAAGATAATTTAGATGTTTGGATAAAAAAAGATAAAAATAATACCAATTCCGATTAACCTTACTTTTTTTTAGAAAAGATGGAAAAAGAAAGAATAATATCGTTATTCAAAAATCAGGGATTTCATGTTTTAATAAGTGCATAGCAGAACAATCGATTGGAAAGCAGATCAGAAATACAGAGATATAAGAGAAGATGAGAAGGAGGAACTATATAATGAAGAAAAGAGCATTAGCTGTTATGCTGGCAGGGGTTATGGTTTTAGGCGCACAGACAGGTGTGTGGGCTGCATCCGATACTTCAGATCAAAAAGAAGGAGAACTGACACTTTTGATGACAAATAGTTGGATTGATGAGTCAGGAGCGAGCAGTGAAGAATTTTTAAAAGCAATTAAACAATATGAAGAAGAGAATCCGGGAGTTAAGATTACCTTACAGGGTGCTTCTCAGCAGGATATTAAAGAATCTTTCCAGACTGCTGCTCTGGCAGGCGGAGGTGCAGATATTGTAGTGATGGATAATTCGGGACATGCCATTGACCTTGCTGCTATGGGGCTCCTGTATCCATTAGAAGAACTTACTACAGATGAAGAACTTACTGCACAGTATCAGGAAGGACCTCTTAATTCCGGCAAATTCGAAGGCAAATATTATTCAGTACCATGGTTTATGGACTGTACAGGCCTTTATTATAATACAGAACGCTTGGATGAGCTGGGAATTGATGTTCCTACAACATGGGAAGAACTTTCGGATGCAGTAGATAAAGCGAAAGAGGCAGGATACGGTGGAATTATTACTTATCAGAGTGCGTATGCGTTCTATTCATTCTTCTATCAGAATGAGTGTCCGGTAATCGATACAAGCGGAGATGTTCCGAAAGTAGTGATTGACAATGAGGAGGGAAAAGAAGCATGGAATTATATCTGTGATTTGATCTCTAAAGGTGGTCTGGTAGAGTCTTTTAAAGAAGCAACCACATGGGACAAAGTATATGAAAGCTTTGCAAATGGAGAAGCAACTTTCCTGCTGGGTGGAGACTGGTGTTCTGCTGGAGTGGAAAATATTAATCCGGATATGGATTATGGTATTGCCCCGATGGTGAAAGAGAAAACAGAAGCAACTATACTGGGAGGTTGGACTTGGAATATTAATGTAAATTGCAAAAATCCAGAACTTGCCTATGATCTGATTCAGTATCTGAACTCAGAAAAAGGAGATTCTATTATGAGTGTAGAGGGAAAAGCATCTGCACGCAAGGACTATGATTATGCTAAAGCGCTGGAAGGAAAGGATAAGTTGAAAGTCTTTGCAGAAGAACTTCCATATACAAAGGCAAGACCTGCTGTTATCAATGAAAAATCCGTCGATGAACTGATTACTAATGCCATTCTGGAAGTAGACTATGGACAGTCCTCAGCTGAAGATGCGCTGACATCTCTTGCACAGAAGCTTAATGAAAATATTGCATCTAACTATCAGTAAAAATGTCTGAGAAACAAACATGAAATAATAACAGAGGCGCTGGCGTGAAATGGCGGCAGCGCTTCTTCATTGAGAAGGGAGGAAGATCATGTCCAAAATACGTAGAAAAGAAGGCCTGGAACTGAAAAAAAATCTTCCAGGATATCTTTTGATGGCACCAGCAGTAATTGCGGTACTGGCACTTTCTGTGTATCCTCTTTTCAGAGGTATTTATCTGAGTTTCTTAAATTATAACCTTGTACGCTCAAATGATCCTACATTTAATACCTTTGCAGGTTTACAGAATTATATTGATATTTTTAAAGACAAAGTGTTCCTACAGTCTATTGGAAATACAGTGAAGTGGACGGTGGTGAATCTTGTGGTACAGCTTGTGGCAGCCATGCTTCTTGCACTTGCACTGAACCAGAAACTGAAAGGAAGATCTGTATATAGAACGCTGATTCTGGTTCCATGGGCAGTTCCCCATGCCATAGCAGCTATGACCTTTACTTTTTTATTCAATGCAAATGTAGGTATCATTAATATACTGGCAGTGAAGCTGGGAATGATTACAGAATCTGTATCCTGGCTTGGAAATGTGGGATCAGCGTTCTGGTGTGTGGTTCTGGTAGCAATATGGAAGGGAATTCCATTTCAGATGATCTTTATTCTGGCTGCACTGCAGGGAATTTCCGGGGATGTGTATGAGAGTGCAGAAATAGATGGTGCCAGTCGCTGGCAGTGTTTCTGGAGGATCACACTTCCGATTATCAAAGAACCTTTAGCTATTTCCACAATCCTGAACCTGATCGGTATTGTGTCCTGTTTTAACCCTATCTGGCTGATGACCAAAGGTGGACCGTTGTACAGCACAGAGATTGTTTATACATATGCATACAGAAGAGCATTTATTGATCATAATTTCGGAACTGCAGCAGCTGCATCCGTGGTATTGTTTGTATTCATGGCTGTTTTTTCCGGAGTTTATTTGAAGATGGTAAGTGAGAAAGAATAGGGAGGAGGAAACTATATGCATGCAAAACAACGAAATGAAGCCATACGGCATGTGGTAGCATATGTATTTACAATAGCTATGGTTTTTCTTGCAGTGACCCCGTTTATCTATGTGGTACTGACTGCCCTGAAAACAAAGGAACAGATCTATGATCCATCGCAAATCATACCGACACATATCACATTTGACAATTTCAGACAGGTGCTGTTTCAGTCGAATTTCGTAAGATATTTTATGAACAGTATTTTCATTACACTGGTCACAACACTGATTTGTATGATATTATCAGTAATGGCAGCATATGGACTTACCAGATATAGAATCGTAGGTGCCGGGAAAATTAAGATGGCGGTTCTTATGACAAGAATGTTTCCTGGAATCCTGTTGTGTATTCCTTACTATATTATTATGAAACAGTTGAACCTGATTGACAGTTATATAGGACTGATTCTGATGTACTGCTCTTTTACCCTGCCTTTTGCCATATGGAATACCTGTGCATTTTTTATTTCCATCCCGTGGGAGTTGGAGGAAGCTGCTAGGATTGATGGCTGCAACAGGTTGAAATCTTTCTTTCATGTGATCATTCATGTGGCTAAGCCGGGACTTTTTGTTACAGCCTTGTTCTGTTTTATGACATCCTGGGATGAATATATGTATGCTTCTATTTTTATTAATACAACTTCAAAGAAAACCATTCAGGTTGGTATGCAGGACTTTGTAGGACAGTATTCTGTAGATTGGGGACTGCTGATGTCAGCGGTGGTGATCAGTCTGATACCAATTCTGATTTTCTTTGCATTGGTACAGAAAAATCTGGTACAGGGACTTTCTGCCGGTGCAGTGAAAGGATAAATACAGATCAGATGTAGAAAGAGGAAATTTGCGTATGAGTTTCAAACGTAAAAATCCGGGTAACCAGAGCATAAGAAGGCAGCTCACATTTTATATGGGACTTTTTGTGGTGCTGCCGTTGTGCCTGGCTTTGATGCTTCTGAATTTCTATCTTCAGAAAGTTACCACGGAAAATAAGATCAACAATGAGACAGATTTGCTATCTCAAATCAGGGATAATACAGATCAGATGATTGAAGTGACCAACTATGCTACAAGTATGTTGATGACAAATAAAAATACACTGAAGAACCTGCGAATTTTAGAGCAAGACGGGGATTCCTACGAGATCTATCAGGCGAAAAGAGAACTTTCTAATGATATTTCGGATGTAGAGAGCTCCGTCTTAAATGCCGTTGGCGGAAAAGTAGCTATACTTACGAAAAAAGGATATATGATTGGTTCTTACACATTCAGCAGAACAGAAACGAATTATGAGAAAGAATCGTGGTATCAGGAGATTTTGGAGAATGGAAGAAAGACGACTTACAATACAGGTATAGAAACCATATTCCAGGAAATGACAATATATGACAATGTACAGAAATATTTTTATATGGGACGTGAAATTCTGGATTATTCTGGTAAAAATCTGGGAGTCATGCTGATTCGTCTTTCCGAGAAAAAAATCTGGGGAAAACTGGCAGCAAGTATGGTGACAGAGGAAGGCGGTGCCCTTTATATCCTGGACAGAAACAATGATATACTGATGGGGTATAATGAGAAATATCAGAAACAGCTGAAAGAATTGCGAGAACAGGAAACTGTAAAGGAGATTTCTGAGGATGAAATTACGACCGGTAATCTGAAAAATGATTTTTATTATATGGAAGGCGAACTGGAGAATGCTTCCAATAAACTGGTCTACCTTATTCCCCAGGAAATTTTCCTGAAAGAAAACAGAAAGATTCTTCAGAGAATTCTGGAAATGTTACTTTTGGTAATTGGATTTACCGTCTGTACCATGTTATATTTTTCCAAAAAAATCGCCAGACCTCTGGTTGAAGTGGCACAGACTCTGGAAAAAGCTCCCAATGGAATGGCAGTTTTGGAAGAACCTCAAGGCTCCTTTCAGGAGATGAGCAAATTTGTATCTTGCTATAACCAGGCTGGTAAAAAGATCGAAGAGCTTCTGGAAAAAGTAGAAAGAGAGAGCAGATTAAAAGAAAAAGCCCATTATGAGATGCTCATGTCCCAGATCTCCCCTCATTTTATCTTTAACACGGTTAATTCCATAAGGATCATGGCCATAAAAGAAGAACAGGATCGGGCAGGCGGAAATGAAAACACGGAGAAAGCACTGGAAGCACTGGGAGATATCCTACATGCAGTTTACAGTAATAAAAATGGCCTAACTACCGTGGGACAGGAAACGGCACTTCTGAAAGCATATGTAGACATCATGCAGATGCGGTTTGGAAGTTCGTTTCAGTATTATAATGTAATTCCAACGGAACTGTTTTATTATGAAATCCCTGCATTTACCATGCAGCCGATTGTAGAAAATGCGATTCTGCACGGAGTAAAAGGTGTGACAGCAGGGCAGATTATAGTCTCTGCAATAGAGTATGAGAATGAGTTTGTCATATCTGTATTTAATAATGGAAATTCTGCGGATAAAAAGAAGATTGAAGATCTTCTGAAGGGAGAGAAGAACCAGAGAGCTGTAACGGGAATTGGACTTTATAATGTGAATTCCAGATTGAAGCTCTTGTATGGGGAATCCTATGGACTGATTTATAATGAAAAGGTCAGAAATGGCTTTGAAATATGGGTACGTCTTCCAAAAAAAATCACAGACTCAGAAGAAAGATGATAAAATAGGATAAAAAGACAGCAATTATTATCTGGATGAAGGGAAGAACATTCTATGAAAAAAGTACTGATCGTAGAGGATGAAATTTTGGCGAGGCTTGGACTACGTCAGCTTGTGGACTGGAGAAAACTGGAACTGGAGCTGTTGCCGGATGCAACAGATGGAGAAGAGGCACTGGAAATGATCCGGAACAGTTGTCCGGATATCATTCTTCTCGATTTGAACATACCCAAAGTTAGCGGGCTTGAAATTCTGGAATTTCTGAAAAAAGAAGAAATGCCAACCAAAGTAATCGTAGTAAGCTGCCAGGAAGAATTCGATGTTGTAAAAAAGGCAATGAAACTTGGTGCGTATGATTATCTGCGAAAACTAAATCTGAGTTCCGATGAACTGGAAAATATTCTGGAAAAGTGTCTGGTAGAAACAGAAGAAAGAATTACGGTTCATATGCAGGGAATACGTGAGATCCGTTATGAAGAGATTGTGAGAGACAGCAGAGATATTTTGGCAGGTGCCTGTAATTATCAGACATTAATCTGTATACTGGCGAAAGATACAGAGGAGTTGTCCAGGGTTACGGAAATAATCCATAAATGGGCTGAAACCGAACTCAGGGAAGGTCTGCAGATCCAGAAGGGAAATCAGTATGGATATTTCCTGTTGGAAGAAAAACCAGAAAAATCTGTTTATATGGAATTGAAGAAAAGGGCAGAGCGGAAAACAGACAGAGAACTGTACATGGGAATCTTTGAAGGTTGTATGGAAAAAACTGCGGATATTGTTCGGGCTGCTGCGATGGCTGAACAGATACAACTTTTCAGTTATTATGATAAAGAAGAGAAGCTGGTGTTTTTTCAAAAGAAGATTGAAACAGAAGGTCATAGTCCACGAGGAATGCATGGATATCTGGATTCCCTAAAAGAGAAGATCAGAAGTTTTGACAGAGAAAAAACTGAACAGGAGCTGCATGGAATTTTTGGACTGATCCGACAGGAGTCTTATATCAGTATCAATGTGCTGAGAAGAAATTTTATGGATATTCTGGGGATTTATTCTATGGTTGCACAGTCACTGAATGGTGCGTTGGAAGAAATAGAATTGGACGGAGATAATTGTCATTATCAGAAAATCATGATGATGGAAAGTCTTAGGGAAATAGAGAAATGGTTCCTGAAATTTAATGATATTTTTATGGAAAAATTCTGGATTGCCTACAAATGCAGCAGGTCAGAAATTCTGCAGAAAGTAGTAAAATATATAGAAGTGCATATCATGGAACCAATCCATCTATCAGATGCAGCTGCTGAAACAGGAGTTTCTTCAGCCTATCTTAGCACCATGTTTAAAAAAGAAATGGGTTATAATTTTATAGAATATGTAAATCTCCGAAAAATAGAACTGGCCAGACAAATGCTTCAGGATGGAAAAATGGTCTATGAAGTCTCAGAACTTCTTGGATTCGAAAACAGCACTTATTTCTCCAGAGTGTTTAAACGCTATACAGACGTGTCACCCGATACTTATCGGAAACAAATGTAAACCAAACGCAAGAAATTGAGTTGACAATCCTCCCCGTTTATGATATAAAAAGAAAGTCAAAACCAATCATCAACAGGGAAAGAGGAGAGTCTTATTATGAGTCAGTCATATGCAAAAAGCCCTGCTGCAGAGAGAAAATTTACAACCAGAGAAATGGTACTGGTTGGTATGTTTGCAGCAGTTCTTGCAGTAATATCACAGATTTCGCTGCCAATGCCTACCGGTGTACCGATTACCATTCAGGTATTTGGCGTAGCGCTTGTAGGAGCAGTACTTGGTTCCAGACTTGGAACTACAGCAACACTGGTTTACGTTCTGTTGGGAGCCATCGGTCTTCCGATCTTTGCTAACTTCTCAGGTGGAATCAGCAGCATTGTAGGAGTTACCGGAGGATACATCTGGGCATGGCCGATCATGACCTGGCTTTGTGGAATCCGTCCGAAAACAGAGAACAAGACAAAGAACCTTGCAATCTCAATCGGATTTGCACTGATCGGACTTCTGATCGTTGAGACAATCGGTGGTCTGCAGTGGCACTTTGTAGGAGGCTCCATGAGCATCCCGGCAATCGCAGTATACTCCTTAACAGCATTTATTCCAAAGGATATTGTGATCACAGTTCTTGCAGTACTGATCGCAATTCCCATCAGAAAAGGAATCAACAATGCAGGAAACCGCTGATAAAAGTAACAGGTTAAAGAATAGCCTGCCGGAAGACAATCTGGTAAAGCAGGAAAACATAAAGATTCACGGAATCGGACTTGATAAAGCAGGACGGTGTACACACTATCACACACAGCTTGACATAGCTGCATTGCTTTGTGCGAAATGCAGGAAATATTACGCATGCTATTCCTGCCACGATGAACTGGAAGACCATTCATTTGTTGCAACAACACCGGAAGAAGTTTATCCTGTTTTATGCGGAAACTGTGGCAGGAAACTTACACTTCAGGAATACAAAAAAGGCAGCTGCCCTTACTGCAACGCAGGATTTAATCCAAAATGCAGTTTACATGAGAATATTTATTTCTGTTGCACTATGTAACGTGTTTTGAAAAACATTTCCGCAATCTGCACGCCCCACTTTGCAGTATATTTTGCAGAAAGCTTTTTCAAACACACTCTAATGTAGAGAATACAAAATAACAAAAAATTTTGTATTCTCTTTTTATTTGTCCAAAAATCTGATATACTGATTAAAGTTAGAATAAGCTAACTAAATTGAACAAATAACAAGAACCCATTTCTTTTATTTGCATACAAATAAAAACAGGAGGAATAAATTAATGGATATAAATGTATTCTATGGAATTCTGATTCCTTTTCTTGGAACCTCTGCAGGAGCTGCCTGTGTATTTTTCATGAAGAAGAATCTGAATGAACAGATTCAGAGAGCACTTACCGGCTTTGCAGCAGGAGTTATGGTTGCGGCTTCCATATGGAGTCTGCTGCTCCCGGCAATTGAACAGTCTTCCGGACTGGGGAAGCTTTCATTTGTACCGGCAGCAGTGGGATTTTGGATAGGGGTGCTTTTTTTGCTCTTGCTGGATCACATGATCCCGCATCTTCACCAGAACAGTGACAAGGCAGAAGGTCCGAAGAGCAGACTTCAGAGAACTACCATGCTGGTTCTTGCAGTAACTTTGCATAACATTCCGGAGGGAATGGCAGTAGGAGTCGTATATGCAGGCTATTTAACAGGTCACGCCCAGATCACTATAATGGGAGCCATGGCTCTTTCTATCGGGATTGCCATTCAAAACTTTCCCGAGGGAGCCATTATTTCTATGCCCCTGCGTTCTGAGGGAATGGGAAAAACCAAAGCCTTTGCAGGAGGAGTCCTGTCCGGAATCGTAGAACCTATCGGTGCAGTCCTCACAATCCTGGCTGCCGGCCTCATTGTCCCGGCACTTCCATATCTTTTAAGCTTCGCTGCCGGAGCTATGCTTTATGTAGTGGTAGAAGAGCTCATACCTGAAATGTCTGCCGGAGAACACTCCAACATCGGAACTATTTTCTTTGCGGTAGGATTCTCTCTGATGATGATTCTGGATGTAGCTCTTGGATAAACAGATAATAATACACTATAAATACTCGTTACTATAGCAATCCCTGCCAGAGATTTTTGGGGATTGTTATCTGCAGGGAACAGGAATATAATATTTCTGTTAAGCAATATTTATTCAAAAGCAATAACTTAAATGGAGATAAAAAATGGACTACAGAAAATTCGGCGAATGCTATTACATAAGAATGGATCGTGATGACGAGATCATCAGTACAATCCTCGAAATATGCAAAAAAGAAAACGTCAGATCAGCCACTTTTTCCGGGATCGGAGGATGTAAGGATGCAAAAATTCAGACCTTTATCCCAGAGACAGGCAGCTTCGAAGAACAGCGTATTTCCGGAATGCTTGAGTTGGTATCTTTAAACGGCAACGTGGTCACAGGTGAAAATAATATCTGTTACCATCATACTCATGCAGCATTCTCTTATAAAGATGGTGAACGACATTGCATGGCAGCAGGTCATATGAAATCAATTACTGTACTGTATACTGCAGAAATCGAACTTCGTCCGGTAACAGGCGGAACTATCCACCGCAAATACAATCCTGAAACAGGGACTGGATTCTGGGATTTTAACTAAACCTTAGAAAACGATTTGTTTTGATTGAGCAAGGAAGTTTTGTGCAAACCTTCAAACTGATGTAAGATAAGATTACTCAGTTTGGAGGTTTTATTTTTATCAGGTATCAGAGGTAAATGGATGGGTAGAAGATAAAATGCAAAAGGAACAGTTCATTGAGAGTGTACAGAATTTAACACAAGTTCTGTATACTTTTTTTTATAAGAAATGAAACTTTTTGTTCCCTGGCAGGATATATAAGAATGTAAAGGTTAAAAGCTTTTAATTTTTGAAAGTATTAAAAAGAAAGTTGGGTTGATATGACAGATGAAGCAGAGCTTTTGCAGCGTCTCAGGAATAGAGAAAAAAATTCAATAGATGAAGCAATCCAAATTTATACACCGTATTTGAGTACTGTTTTGTATCATATGGCCGGCAATTCACTGCCGAAAGAGGATATTGAAGAAATTGTGGCAGATGTGTTTATTGTACTCTGGAAGAATGCCGGGAGGATAGATTTACAGAAAGGTACATTACGGTCATATCTTGCTGCCGTTGCCCGGAATTTTGCTCTGAAACGGATAAACAGAAAAACGGATCATACATTTCTTGAGGATATTGAACTGTCAGATGGCAAAAATTTCATTGAAGAGAATTTTCATAACAATTATGTATGGGAAACAGTTATGAGCCTTGGCGAACCTGACAGCGAGATTTTTGTAAGACGGTATAAATTTGATGAAAAAATCAAGGACATTTCAAAAGCAATGGGACTTAATATTTCTACAGTTAAGACCAGACTTTCAAGAGGAAAAAGAAAACTCAGAAAAATGTTATCGAATGCGGAGGAAAGATTATGAGAAGAAAAAATTTGCTTAAAGAATTGGGAATACAAAAACAGGCAGATACTTCCTGCAATGCTCTTGATATTGATACAGAGAATATCAGACAGAGAGTTTATGCAAAACTTGACTTCGCAGATACAGAAAGGAAGCAAACGACTATGAGATCAAAAAAGAAAATATTACCTTTGTTGATAGCTGCAACACTTACAATTGGAGCTACTGCTGTGGCGGCAACAGGGAAGATTTCAATATGGACAGGTTCATCTGCATCACGTGCTGATTATACATCTCTTCCAACGGCAGAACAGGTTACAAAGGATATTGGGTATAGACCGGTATTGATTGATACCTTTGAGAACGGGTACTGCTTCAAGGATGGCAATATTGTAAAAAACAGTTTTAAGGACGACAATGCAAATGTAATTGAGAAGTTTAAATCTGTGTCCTTTGATTATCAGAAGAATGGAGATGTTGTATCGTTTGAACAGCAGAAGTTCAATTCAAAGCTTACACCAGCAGGTGATATTATTGCCACTATAAATGGAACAAATCTGTATTATGTACATTATATAAATAAAGTAGTATCGGATGATTACGAATTGACAGAACAGGATAAAAAAGACCAGGCCAGTGGAAAAGTTGTATTCAGTTACGATGACAGCGCTTCTCAGATTGAAGTCAGTCAGGTTCAAAGCGTTAACTGGAATAAAGATGGCATCCAGTATGATTTGCTGCAAATAGATGGAAAATTATCTGCCGGTGAACTTGCAGATATGGCGAGAGAGGTTATTAATAACAGAAGATAAAGAAAAAAGATGGTGAATTCAGTCCGGTTCACCATCTTTTTGTAACTGTTGTGGAAATACCTGTGAAGGGGTGGCAGCAGCCAAATGGCGGGGTTCTGATCTGTACAGATATAAAATACCGCCAAAGAAACCAAAGATCAATCCTGTATACCCGCCACTGCAAAGGACAACAGTTACCTTTGTAACGAAGGACATACCGCCGATCATGCAGATCAAAAATCCTGCCAGAAGACCGATCGTTGTCCAGCCCATAAGTGAAACAGCCAGAAAAGCTGCGTAAGCATGTGAGTTTTTTACCTGTTTATTAATAGAATTCCATAATGTCTGATACATAATGATTCCTCTTTTCTCTTTCAATTCTTTGATTACTATTATAGAAACAGTTTGTAAAATACACATGCTCGCTAATGAAAAATCTCTGTAAAATTTTCTTTCTCTGTTATATGCAGAGGACGGAGAAAGTACAAGACAGAAAAACAATTACGTATATTATACAAATGAATGCATTTGAAAATGGTTTTATAGCAATCCTCTAAAATAATGCATCTTAATCCAGCCCATCAGAGTGTGAAATCCTGCGTCAGATATCTTTGCCGTGCGTCAGCACGCCTGCAGATATCTTCCTTGTCTTTCGCACTCTGCTGAACTGTCTTAAATGCATTATTTACGAGGATTGCTATAGGTAACAGATAACGATATAAAATGACCGTATGCGTGCGAAGCGGATTGCGAATATCTGCTTGATAATCATACATATTGCATAAAAATACCTATCTATAATTGTAAAATATATATAAATTATCTCTTGATATTTTATAAAAAAAAGAGTAAAACTTTAAATAAATAAAAAAGAGAAATGCATAGAACAGGACAGGTCACAAAAGGAGCCGGATTACAGAGAGTCACAGGCAGGTGAGATGCGGCAGATGGTATTTTGTGATATCACCCGGGAGCATCCCGCTGAAATCTATAGTAAGCCGGGACGTGGTCTTCACGTTACAGGAGAAGCTGTTTGGCTTAGACAGTGTTAAGAGATTGTATCTGGTGACAGGTATAATAATACAAAGTGGTACCACGGAATATTCCGCCTTTGCTATTCAATTGGAAATTGGATAGCAGGGGCGTTTTTTTATATATAAATATAAAAGAAAGAAGAGGGAAGACATTATGAGTGGAATAGTAATGATGATAATAGCTATCGTAGTGCTGGGTGGAGCATATCTTCTGTATGGCCGTTATCTTCAGAACAAATGGGGCATTGACCCAAAAGCAAAAACACCGGCATATGAGATGGAGGATGGAGTGGATTATGTACCGGCTGATACCAATGTGGTATTTGGTCATCAGTTTGCATCCATAGCAGGTGCAGGTCCTATCAACGGACCGATCCAGGCAGCAATTTTCGGCTGGCTTCCGGTTATGCTCTGGATCCTGATCGGTGGTGTATTTTTCGGAGCAGTTCAGGATTTTGCATCTATGTATGCCTCTGTAAAGAACAAAGGCCGTACAATCGGATATATCATTGAAGCTTATATCGGAAAACTGGGAAAGAAATTATTCCTTTTATTCTGCTGGCTGTTCTGCATTCTGGTTGTTGCAGCATTTGCAGATGTTGTGGCAGGAACCTTTAACGGATTTGTGACAGATAATGCAGGAACCGTTACCAGGGTAGCAGCAAACGGAGCAGTTGCAACAACTTCCATGTTATTTATCATCGAGGCAGTGGGACTGGGATTTTTCCTTAAATATTCCAAGTTTAATAAATGGATTAATACTGCAGTGGCTATTTTATTATTAGTGCTCGCAATTGCGCTGGGACTTAAATTCCCGGTATATGTAAGTCTTGGAACCTGGCATATTATTATCTTTGCATATATTCTGGTAGCCAGTGTTGCCCCTGTATGGGCGCTGCTCCAGCCCCGTGATTATCTGAACAGTTATCTGCTGATCTTCATGATCGTTGGTGCGGTTATCGGTGTATTTGCAGCCAATCCATCCTGTAATCTTAAGGCTTTTACAAGCTTTAATGTGGACGGACAGTATATGTTCCCTATTCTTTTCGTGACAATTGCCTGCGGTGCAGTTTCAGGCTTCCATTCACTGGTATCCTCCGGCACTGCGTCAAAACAGATCAAAAATGAAAAGAACATGCTTCCGGTTTCCTTTGGTGCAATGCTTATGGAAAGTATGCTGGCAATTATTGCACTGATTGCTGTTGCATCCTTTGCAGATGGTGAGGCAGCAGCACAGGGACTTACCACTCAGCCGCAGATATTTGCAGGTGCTATTGCAAACTTCCTTTCTGTAATCGGTTTGCCACATTCACTTGTATTTACACTGATCAATCTGGCTGTATCAGCTTTTGCGCTGACATCTCTTGACTCAGTAGCCAGAGTAGGACGTCTGTCATTCCAGGAATTTTTCCTTGATTCTGATACAGACGAGGAAAATATGAGCCCGTTCTTAAAAGTAGTAACCAATAAATATTTTGCGACGATCATTACACTGGTACTTGCCTATCTGCTTACAAAGGTAGGATATGCAGAAATCTGGCCGCTGTTTGGTTCTGCCAATCAGCTGTTATCTGTACTTGCCCTTGTAGCCTGCGCAGTATTTCTTAAGAAAACAAAACGCCAGGGCTGCATGCTCTGGATTCCTATGGTATTTATGATGGCAGTTACCTTTACTGCACTGGGTATGACCATCAGTAAGCTTACAAAAGCATTATTTACCACAGGCCTGGACCTTGGAAATACCTTACAGCTTATCTTCGCAGTGTTACTGCTGATCCTTGGTGTGCTGGTAGCAATCCAGGGAGTGAAGAAGCTTTTTGAAAAAAATGATGAAAAACAGACTGCATAATTTATGAAATAAAATTGTTGATATTTTTACATCAAAATAAAAACCTGAAAAAAGACACTTTGGGAAAGTTTTCCGAAGTGTCTTTTTTAATACTCAGCCAATCAATTTCTCATTCACATACTCAAATCCGAGACGTTTCACAGTATCTGCAAATCGTTCTCCTGCGATTCCTTCATTTTTGAAGAGAAGGATTGCTTTTTCTATGACTGCCATTACTTCTTCTTCCTCTGTGAAAATTCTGGTAAGAGCCTGACCATGTGAGATTCTTTTACCCCAGCGGCCTCCGATATAGATCTTATAACCATTCTGATATTCCGGTACTGCGCCGAAAGGACATTTTCCTTTGCAGCGTCCGCAATGGATACATTCTTCAGGATCAATGTAAAGTTTACCGTCAACTAATTTCGGAACGTGTACAGGACAGCTTTTTTCAATCTGACATTTTTTACATCCCTGGCATTTCTCTGCATCCGGTTTTGGGATTCTCTGGCCGATAATTCCCATATCATTCAGATTAGGTTTTACACAGTTATTTGGACATCCGCCAACTGCAATCTTGAATTTGTGCGGGAGTACCACATCGTGATAGCCTATATAAAAACGCTCATGGATCTTTTGGCTGAGTGCAAAGGTGTCAATCAGACCATACTGGCAGGTTGTTCCCTTGCATGAGACAACAGGACGCACTTTGGCTCCGGTTCCGCCTGTCATCAGGCCGTGTTCTCCAAGGAAGGCAATGATTTTCTCAATATTAGCGTAGGGTACTCCCTGGATTTCCATACTCAGGCGGGTTGTCATAGTGATCTGACCATTTCCGAATTTATCTGCAGCGTCCGCAATGGCACGGTGTTCATCTGTGGTAATATGTCCATTTCCTGTGATGACTCGAATATTAAAGATGTCATCATATCGTTTGTCCTGAAGACATCCAAGACCTTTTACCCGTTTGATTTCCTCGGGACTCAGTTTTTTGTTGGCGGATGTTGTTATTTTTTCCTCATTCATGTTTAAGTATCTCCTTTATGTAGCTGTTGCTTTTCTCTGATATATACGGCGTTTCTTTTCTTGATTATAGGCTTCATGAATGATAAAATCAATTGTTTTTATGACCGCTTGCGTCTGTACTCGTTGGGAGTCATTCAAAATTGTTTCTTAAAAGCAGTTTGAAAGTGGCTCTGGCTGGAAAAACATGAAATGAACTATCCGTTCCCAAAATTGTTATAATAAGAGTCCGTATGCAGAACTTTTGTATATAATAGACTAAGTGAATATCTGGAAATGAGATTAAAATGCCAGACCAGAAAATAGATAACCTTTTAAATCTTGCAATGGATGCAACACCACAGGAGCGTAGAAAGTCAGGAAATCTTAATGTAGGATATGATCCTGCAACCAGGCTATGGGATGTGATCATAAAGTACAGCGGACCGGAAAGTGGTCTGGCTGGAAATGGAATTCAGGTAGTGCCATTGTTAGGCGGTTATGCAGTGGTAACTTTGCCGGAAAGTGAGATTGATGAGTATTCCCACAGAGTGCAGGTGGAATTTATGGAGAAACCCAAACGCTTGTATTTTGAATTGTTTCAGGCGAAGGGAGCGAGCTGCATCCGCACAGTGCAGACCGGCAGGAATGGACTGACGGGAAAAGGAATCCTGACAGGAGTTGTGGATTCAGGAGTGGATTATTTTCACCCTGATTTCCGAAATGCAGATGGGAGTAGCAGAATTTTACGTTTATGGGATCAGAGCATACAGGGAAATCCACCTCAGGGATATGTGACAGGAACTGAATATACGAAAGAGCAGATCGATGAGACACTTGCACTTGGAGAAAACCAGGGCAGGCGTCTTGTTCCATCTTCAGATTACAGTGGACATGGAACTTCCGTGCTGGGAATTGCAGCAGGAAATGGGAGGGCATCAGATGGAGTGAATCAGGGAGTTGCCTGTGAAAGTGATCTGTTGGTTGTGAAAATGGGAATTCCCAGAGAGAACTCCTTTCCCAGAACTACGGAACTGATACAGGGGATTGATTATCTGGTGAGGCAGGCGCTGGCTATGGAAAGACCAATGGTGATCAATCTCAGTTTTGGAAATAATTATGGCTCACACAAAGGAGATTCCCTCCTTGAAACATATATAGATATGGTTTCTTCCATAGGACGTCTGGCTATCTGTACAGGTACAGGGAACAACGGCAATCAGCCTCTGCATGAGGGAGGAACCCTGAAACAGGGACAGACCAGACAGATAGAATTATCTGTGAGCAGCAGGGAACCAACATTAAATGTGCAGCTCTGGAAATCCTATGAGGATGAGATGAGTATTTATATTGAAAATCCATCCGGAAACCGGATCGGCCCCTTAGACGAAAAGCTTGGTCCTCAGAGGTACAGACTGGGAAATACAGAGCTTTTAATCTATTATGGCAAACCTGGACCTTATCATCTGACACAGGAAATCTACATAGATTTTCTTCCTGTGGAAACTTATGTGGACAGTGGAGACTGGAAAATCATCTTAAGTGGAAAAAGGGTCAGAGGAGGAGAATATTATCTGTGGCTGCCGGGTGGAAATACCCTGAACAGAGGAACTGGGTTTTATGAACCAAGGGCATATGGGACTTTGACCATACCTGCCACAGCCCGGCGGGTTATTACAGTTGGAGCATATGATTCGCTGGTTGACTCCTATGCGGATTTTTCCGGAAGGGGCAGCAGAATGCTGCCATATCTGAAACCCGATCTGGTGGCACCCGGAGTGAACATAGTTGCCCCCGTACCCGGTGGTGGTTACAGAACAGTAACAGGGACTTCCTTTGCAACACCCTTTGTCAGCGGATCCGTAGCATTGTTAATGCAATGGGGGATTGTAAATGGAAACGATCCCTACCTCTATGGGGAAAAAGTAAAAGCCTATCTCCGAAAAGGCGCCAGACCATTGCCGGGGTATGAGGAGTATCCCAATGAAGAGGTGGGATGGGGGGAGGACGTTATAATAAGGTTACATTGAAGAAAGTCAGTAAAATCAAGTGTTTCCGTTCATTTTCCCAACACAGAAACGAAGCACTTTCACCATGATTTTGAAGAAAATCTGCCCGGGTTGGATTCAAAATGATATGGAAAGAAAGACTTGTAGCAATGACGTAACATGAACAGCCGATTCTGTTACAGACAACATATTAAAACGAAAGAGAGGTCACAGGAATATAAAACTGACTTATACAAATAATTATCAGTTATCAAGGCCATAAGGCCAAATTATACCATGGGTCAGTTTTAAGCGTTAAATCTGGATCAGTTTTAAGTGTAAATCAATAGCTGATAATCACTATGATTAGGAAAATATAAAAATCGATAACTACAGTTCAAAGAACTGTGTATTATCGGCTCTGCGTCTGGCACTATAATAACAGTTATATGGAATTGTTCAATGTCAATTAGACATTCGCTTTTGCACTTCGGACAAAAGAGTGGAAAATTATTTAGCACAATATCTTCTCAGATTTTGTCGCGTGTTTTACTTCCGTAGACAGGGAAACGCACCCACTCGACACTTACTTTTATTTGCGCCTCTACTTTTTATTTTTTCCTTGAATATCCTATAACACTAACAAAATACGATGCAACTACTATACCCAAAACAAAAATAGTAATCAACATAGGATTTTCAACCAAATTTTGAGTAACGTAGTCCATATCTTTTGATATTTTACTTACGAAAAAGATAACGAGAAGCGTGCAAATCATTCTCACATACTGAACACTCATATAGCCAAACCACTGTGCTATTGCTAAACATATAGAACACCATAAAACAGGTAATGCTATTGCAATGGCGATAGAAAAACCAAACTGGCTAAGTGTAAAATTATGATAAACCACATAACGAATGATATAAATGATAACTGTACCCATTATACTAATCGGAACAAGAAGCAAGCTAGTCAAATACTTACTGAAAATGATTTGGTACTTACTCAGCGGCAAGGTTGATTCATATTGTTTCCATGAAGTCAATCCATCATAGGTCATGGTCATCATTAAGTGCATACCGATAAAAAGTGAAAAAAAAGCCGATGACATAATTGAGTAAACTTCATTCTCTCCGAAGAATGAAATTGCTATTACAAAAAAATACATTACAAAAATGACTTTTTTATTCATTTTCTTCATAAGCAATAAATCCTTAAAAACCAATCCTTTCATTTGACACCTCCTTTGATATAGAACAGCATAATGTCCTCAATAGAAGCATTATCAATAATTAGATTTTGGTATCTTTTTTTTGCAGCTACTTTGTCATGTATTAAGCATTCCACGCTAAGATTTGTTTCTCGACAACATACATAGTCATCTGGTGAAACAGTATTAAATTCTGATTTTTTACAGCGTATAATTCCATAATTATAAATGAGGTCATCTTTCTTTTCCTCAAAAATAATTTTTCCATTATGAATCAGAATTACATAGTCAGCAACCTTTTGTATGTCAGAGGTTATATGTGTAGAGAACAAAATAGAGTGTTCTTCATCTTGAATAAATTCTAAAAAAATGTCCAAAATTTCATCTCGTACAACAGGATCTAACCCTGTTGTTGCTTCGTCTAAAATCAGAATCTGGGGTCTATGCGATAGTGCACAAATAATTGACAATTTCATCTTCATACCTTTTGAAAGTTGCCCTATTGATTTATTTAATGGAACATCAAGGCGTTTCATATATTCTTCAAACAAATTCATATCCCACGTTTTATAAGATCCCGAAAGGATTTGGGCAATATCTTTTGCATTTAAGACGGAATGGAATTTACATTCGTCAAAAACAACACCAATGTTTTCTTTATGCAAATAAGAATGATTTTGTTTACCCAATATTCTTATTTCACCCGCATCCAACTTCAACTGGTCTAAAATTAAATTGATAGTTGTACTTTTTCCAGCACCATTTTCTCCTATGAAACCCACAATACGTCCTGTAGGAACTGTAAATGAAATATGATCTAACATAAAATCATCAAATTTTTTAGTCACATTTTTTACAACAATACTGTTCTGTTCCATAATTCCACCTCTCATTCTTCAAAAAATAGTTTTAGAATATTAGCCATTTGCTCATAGCTGATACCATGGGTACGACCGATTATAGCAACCTTTTCTAAAAGTTCTTCCGCTATTCGTAGTTGTTCTTCTTGAATAAATTCTTTATTTGGTGATGCAACAAAACTACCTTTTCCCGATACGGTTTCGATAAACCCATCTCGAGTTAAATCTTCGTAAGCTCGTTGAACAGTAATAACACTTATATGCAGGTCTTTTGCCAGTGCACGCATGGAAGGCAGGGCTTCTCCGGCAGATAGGGTACCATTCATGATTAAACTCTTGATCTGCATAGCAATTTGTTCATAAATAGGCTTATCACTACTATTACTTATGATAATTTCCATTCTAATTTCCTCTCACCACCTTTTGATATATGCGTACTTATACGATATGTACAGTATATATGATAGTGTCAGAAATGTCAATAAAGTAATCCTGCAATTCATTAAAATATACCATATAAAGTTTTCAAAAAATCAGCGTAATCCAACCTGTCAACCGGTATAATAAGGTTATTTTTTTGTGCATATCAGCACGATAATGATAGAATGAGCGATGATGAATTAGAATTTCTGGCTCCATGGAACGAAATCGTCAAAACTGAAATCGAACGTTGTGCAAACGAATCAAATCGATCATATGTGAATTGTCAAGGTGCTCTGGCTGCTGAAAAGTAGCCGGGGATTTTTTCTATCATATCTAAAAATTAAGCGCTTATCATATATTCAGATTGACAGTGAAGTAGTTGCTAAAGAATATCCAGATAAGGTGATGCATTTGAGAAAATTGCAGGTATAGGACAACTGATACAAAGAATATGTTGGAAAAGAGGTGAGCATCATGGTGAATCAGTCAGTAATAGATTCCAGTGTTGATCTGGAGCAGTTAAAGGACATTGAGGATTTAATTCCTGATATGGATAAAGCTATTTCTGAGAAAGTGGAAACTTTTCTGGATAAATCCGGCGATCAGCCGTATGCTCACATGAATGAAGGATATGTGGTGGTCGTGGAGATGACAGGAGAAATGGATGCCACAGATGCCATTAGTGATTATCTAAGAAAAAGAACGGAGTTGATGTATTAGATGCAAGTCTTGAAAAAAATATCTTGCGAAGCTACAGATGTTATGTTGATGTGAAGTCAAGGAAAATGAATGTGGTACATGGTTTCTGACTTCAAATTCATAACTGTTCAGTACCTTCACAGTTATGAGTCAAAATCCATTAGAAATCGCTTGCAGCGATGGGATTTTGACTTATATGTCTCGGGATTTTGTCATTAACATGACAAAACGCCTCGCGGAATAGTGGAGTGCTGGATTGTGTTGATAATCAATGTGAATAAGTAAGTTGGGAGCGATGTAAAATGGAACAGATGCAAATGAATATGCCAGATATATACGATGCTGCATTGTATCTTCGATTATCGAAAGACGATATGGAAGAGGGCAGTGCGAAGTCAGAGAGCAATAGCATTGCAAATCAGAGAGAGTTACTTCGGAGCTTTGTAAAAAGCCAGCCGGATATTCAGATCTTTGATATATATGTGGATGACGGATACTCAGGAGGAAATTTTGACCGACCTGAGTTTAAACGAATGACAACTGATATAGAAGCTGGAAAAGTAAACTGTGTGATTGTAAAAGACTTATCCAGATTCGGAAGAGAATATATAGAAGCCGGGCGATGGATCGAAAAGACCTACCCGGCTTTAAATGTGCGTTTTATTTCAGTTACAGACCAGTTTGACAGTAAAACAGCAGATTTTTCAGAGAAGTCATTTGTAGTTCCAATCAAAAATTTTGTAAATGAAAGCTATTGCCGGGACATTTCCGGTAAAGTGCGAAGCCACCAGAAAATCAAACGTGAAAAGGGTGAATTTATTGGAGCATTTGCACCGTATGGTTACTGCAAAGATCCGGAGAATAAGAACTGTCTGGTGATTGATTCTTATGCAGCGGATATTGTAAGAAAAATATTTTCGTGGAAAATTGATGGATTCAGTCTTGGAGCAATCGCTGAAAAGCTGAATGTACGACATGTGCAGTCACCAAAAGAATATAAAAAGGCAAATGGCGAGAATTACAATTCCGGATTCCATAGTTCAGATACACCGAAATGGTCGGCAGTGCAGATCAAAAGGATTCTGATCAATGAAGTCTATATTGGAAACATGGTACAGGGCAAGCAGGAACGAATCAGCTATAAAGTAAAGCAACGCCTGGATAAGTCAGAATCAGAGTGGGTGAAAGTAGAAAATACGCATCCGGCAATTATCAGGCAGAATGATTTTGATGTGGTTCAGAAGCTACTTCAATATGATGGCAGGGCATCGAAAACATCGGACAGTGCAAACTTTTTTTCAGGTTTTGTATTTTGCGGAGATTGCCATACACCGATGATACGCAGGGTAAATCAGTATAAGGGAAAGAAAAAAGCCTTTTATATTTGCCAGACAAAAAATAAAGGTGGAGATTGCACCAGACACAGCATTCCGGAAGAGGTGCTGAAAAGGATTGTATTGAAAGAGATTCAGGCATATACGGCACTTTTCGTAGACTATCAGATGATTATGGAAGAACTTTGTGAAATGAAAGTCAGTTACGATCAGGTAATCGGTTATGATACGCAGATTAGTAAGTTGCAGGAAGAATATAACCGTTATTACAGCCTGAAAGCGTCTTTAAGTGATGACTTGAAAGAGGGACTGATCAGTAAAGAGGAGTTCGATGATTTTCGGGAAAGTTACGGAAGAAAATGTGAAGAACTGGAGCAGATGATTGAAAATCAGAAAAAGCTGGTGAAGCAAATGTTTGAGGGTGGAGTGTCTGCAACTGTTCAGTTGGAGGACTGGAAGAAATCACTGGAAATCAAAGAACTGGATCGCACATTGCTGGCACTGACTGTAGATAAAATCTATATTTATGAGAACAAGCAAATTAAAATTCACATCCGCTATCAGGATATGATTGAGAAGATGAAAGTCATAAGACGGTTTTATGCGGAATACAGGACAGAGTACAGGAAAGAGGTGGGATAAATGGCAAGAACAGCAAAAAGATATAAGAAAAACACAGAGAAGAAAGTTTCTGGTATTCCGGTATGTATGGCTGCAATTTATGCCAGATTATCCGTAGATAGTGATGAAAAAAAGTCAGAATCTATTGAAACACAGGTTACGCTGATAAAAGAATTCATTCAGAAGCACAATGAAAATCCAGACAGAGAGTATGAGATTGCTGTATATGATATTTATTCTGATTTGGGAAAAACCGGAACAAATTTTGACAGACCGGGATTTGAACGGATGATGAATGATGTCAGGGCAGGTAAAATAAATGGTATTCTGGTAAAGGATTTCTCACGATTTGGAAGAAATTATATCGAAACCGGAAATTATTTGGAAAAGATTCTCCCTTTTATGAAAGTGCGGTTTGTTTCTGTATGTGACAACTATGACTCCTATGCACCGGATGCCAAGAATCAGGAATTATCCATGAATATCAAGAATCTGGTGAATGATGCTTATGCGAAAGACATTTCTGCAAAAGAACGGGCAGCGAAACGTATTGCACAGAAAAATGGTGAGTATGTGGGATCTACAGCTCCATATGGATATTGTGTGGAAAAGATAAATGGAATTTATAAGTTGATGGTGGAAGCGGAAGCTGCAAAGATTGTCCGCAGGATTTTTGAAGAATATGCTTCGGGAGATGGCATACAGAGCATTATTGACAGGCTGTTTGAGGATAGGGTACATCGGATTTCAGATTATAACCAATATCATCATGTGTACTGTCAGGACGGAGAGAACCTTCATCAGTGGGGAAATTCTTCGATACGTGCAGTGCTGAACCGGAATAATTATTATGGAGATCTGGTTCAGAGAAAATATGAATCCAGATTTCAAAGAGGTGAAAAATGGTGTGATATACTGGATGAAAGCCAGTGGATTATTACGCCAAATGCCCATGAGCCGATTATCAGCCGAGAACTGTTTGACAAAGCACAAGTCAGGTTAAAAGCAGCACAACAGAAAACAACAAAAACTACGGCAGGATGGGAAGAGGATGAAAGAGCATTTTATAATGTATTCTATTGTGGAGACTGCAAGCGGAAAATGTGTACACGCAGATACAGAGGCAATGTGTATTATTTTTGCAACGCTGCTCAGTATCGGGATGAAAGGAAATGTAGTCATAAATCTATCTCTGAAGAAAAATTGCAGAAAATTGTCCGCTCGGAGATGACCAGACAGTTTCAGTTATCTGGCTTACGGAAAAAGGATATGTCTGCTATAAGCAGTGCGGTATTTCTTTCCAAAATCAAAGAAGTTCAAACAGAAATCAGAAAATTGGATGTAGATATGGAAAAACGTTCAGAAAAACTGGCACAGGCATTTATGCAATATAAAGAGGGGGAACTTTCCAAAGAAGCCTATATAGAAATGAAAGATGACCGTAATAGCTGGAAAGAGTTCTGCGAAGAGAGAAAGAAGTTTTTAGAGCAAACCATACGAAAGCTGGAAAAACAACAGAAAGAAGAAGCCAGATTTTTACGAAGTCTGCTGGAATTGGATGGGACAACCAGAATCAATGCGGAACTTGCAGAGGGCTTGGTTGAAAGTATGTATCTGTATGGTGATGGCAGACTGGAAATTAATTTCGGGTTTAAGGGGGCGGTAGAACATGAGTGATCAGAAACTGATTATTGGATATTACCGTCTTTCCATGGAAGATGACTCAGAGGGAGAAAGTAACAGCATTATTAATCAGAGAAAACTGGTAAAAGATTATATTTCCAATATTCCGGAACTGGATTCTATGCCATTTCAGGAGTTCTACGACGATGGATATTCTGGTTCTAGTATGGAGCGTCCAGCAATTAAGCAGGTTTTGGAGCTTGCCAGAGAGAACAAAGTGCAGTGCATTGTGGTAAAAGATTTTTCACGTTTTACCAGAAACTATATTGAGATGGGAACTTATCTGGAGCAGATTTTTCCATTTCTGGGAGTACGATTCATTTCTATTTCAGACCGATATGATTCTAAAGATTATAAAGGAAAGAGTTCAGACATCGAAGTACAGTTTAAAGGATTGATCGCAGACTTCTATGTGAAAGATCAGTCTGTAAAGGTAAAGGTAGCAGTCAACACTAGACGGGGAAAAGGTGAGTATTGTTGTGGTTCTGCACCTTATGGGTATCGAATCAATCCAGAAAATAAGAAAGAACTGGTGATTGTAGAGGACGAAGCGGAAGTGATTCGCAGAGTATTTGAACTGACCAATCAGCGATATTCCAAGATGGAGATTTGTCGGTTGTTTAATGAAGAGGGGGTACTGACTCCCTTGCAGTCTATGAGCAGACGACAGAAATCAGACAGCAAGAAAGCTGCCTCAAGAGGATTGCAGTGGACGAGTGATATGATACGGAAGATTGTGGATGATAAGACTTATATAGGCTGTATGGTCTATGGAAAGACAAAAATTCCAGATCCAGGAACAGGGAAAGAAGTACCAGTGCCGAGAAATCAGTGGAAAGTAATGGAAAATCACCATGAGCCAATCGTATCAAAAGAAGTTTTTGAAAAAGCACAGTCCCTACAGATCAGATACACCAAGAAAAGTAAATTCGACAGGGAAACAACGCTGTTAGTTGGCTATGTAAAATGCGGGAATTGTCGCAGAAGCCTGACTTCAAGCAGTCCGGTTCATGGTCATATCCTTTATAGCTGTGCGTACAGTAAAGGAAAAGAAGATACAGGGTGTTTTGCCGGGAAAGCGGATAACAAAATGCTGGAGCATATCGTGCTGGCAGAAATAAAGGCTTACTTACGTCAGAATATCAGCCAAGAACAGATGCAGCAATCCATGAGAAAACAGCATGAGGAAAGTATAGAAGCCTATAAGACGGAAAGTGCAGATTGTGAAAAGTGTCAAGAACAAATAAAAATCCAGAACCGCCAGAACTATGAGAAGTATCACAAGGGACAGATGAACCAGAACCAGTTTATGGAAGCCAAGAAGCAGTTGGAAGAAGAAAGAGAACGACTGCAGAAGCGTGTGCAGGAGTTGGCTGAGTTGATAAACGCTGAGAAAGACATCCTGATGAAAAAGAATGTTCCGGTGGAGCAGATGCTGAAGTATTTGGGCTATGAAAAGCTGACACGAAAGGTGCTGGAAGAATATGTGCAGGGAATATATGTGTATGATGATGGGAGAGTGGAGATGGAGTGGAAATTTAGTAAAGATATTGCAAAGTAGTAGTAGTATTTATTATAATGAAGGAAATGATTAGGTTTGTTGAAAGAGTATATGTAGAAGGTATAGGTGGAATATGCAAAAAATAGAAATTAAATATTTGGGACCAGTACAAGAACTGGAAATGGATATAAAAGATTTTAATTTACTTATAGGTGAACAAGCTACAGGAAAAAGTACTGTGGCAAAAGCTATATATTTTTTTAGAATCATAAAATCTACTTTGACGGACTATTTGTGTCAAGTGTACGATACAGCATTATACAATGGCAATGATGTTAGTGATGGGTTTAATAAAGTGTTAAAGAAAGAGTTAAAATCAATTTTCATTTCTTTATTTGGATATAGTTGGGATTTAGATAAACGATTATATTTAAAATATGAATATGCATCGGGGATATGGATTGATGTAAAATTGAATAAAAACGGAAAACGAAAATATATAAGTGTTCGTTATTCGCCTAAATTAACACAAACACTAAAAGACTTAGAAAAAGAAGCATTAGAACTTTTCGAGCAAAAGCCAGAAACCACAACTATTAGTTTGGCATATGCAAGTAAGGAAAGACTTCGCAATTATGATAATTTTAAAAACAGTGTAAATAAGATTTTTGATGATTATAAAGAAACCTACTATATCCCTGCTGGACGTAGTATGCTGACTTTATTAGTCAACAATAGATCGTTATTAGAAAATGATAATTTGGATTTGATAACAAGGCAATTTATGCAGGTTATTGATAATATTCATAGAGTTTTTGAGGATGGAATTAGAAATGTTCATAAACGCTATCCTGACGGCGAACGAAGATTTGATGTAACTAAAACTGCGGAAATGTTAATTTCAGATTTGAAAGGCGATTATCTTTATAATGCAGGAAAAGAATATATTGTTGTTGAGGATGAAGAGGAACATAGTGAAAAAATACCAATTAATTTCGCATCATCTGGTCAGCAAGAGGTTTTATGGTTGCTTAATCAACTGTATATTTTAATGTTAAAAAAGGAAAAAGCATTTGTAATTATTGAAGAACCAGAAGCACATTTGTATCCAAGCTTACAAAGTAAGGTAGTGGAATTTATTTCATATTTTGCGAATATTAACAATAGCTCAATCTTGATTACAACACACAGTCCGTATATTTTAACATCGGTCAACACGTTGTATTGTGCTGGGAAGGTGATTGAGAAGAATTCTACGTATTCAAAAAAAGTATATGACATAATTGATAGTAATTGCGAGATTGATCCACAAAAAGTTACAGCATTAAAAATCAATAAAGATAAAAGTATTTTAAACTTAATTAATGAGGAACTTCAAGAATTAAATACGGAAATGATTGATGAAATTTCTGACAGCGTAAATGAAAAATATATGGAATTATATTATTTGCTAATGTCAGAAAATGATGTGCTGTAAGGAGAAGCAAATGGCGAAAAAAAATAAAGGAAAAAATAAATACAAGGAAAATAAGAAAAAGGAGCCAAATAAATTAGCATTAGGAAAATATACGGATAATTTTGAGTGCTTAAAAAATGGAGAAAAAAGAACTCTAAAAGATTCAAAGTCTGATAAAAATTCAATTATGCCAATAGAGGTTTGTGATGAAGAAGTATATTTGACAGAGCCAGATGGGAAATTGATACCTAATATACAAAATCAACAAAAGTGTGATTTTTTAATATATTGTCAAAAGGTATTGCAAACATGTTTTATAGAACTTAAAGGTGCAAATATATCTGTTAAAGAGGGCTATAATCCGTATGACCAAATTATTGACACAATTAAGTTCTTGAAGAAAGATGATGACTTAAAAGTGATAGTTGCGAATAATATTGAAAAGCATGCTTTTATTGTTTCTCCTGGACGACAAAAAATACCTAAAGGTATAGAAACAAAAGAAAGAGCATTATGGCAGCAGCTTATACAAAGTGGAGACAATAAAAGAAAAATACTGGAGCTTATTCATTATGTTAAGGTAACAAAGTCCGATAGATATAGTAATAATGGACAAATAATTTGTTCGCCTAAATCACCGGTACAAATACCTTTTCAGAATTAGGAATAATTCTAGCAATGACATAACATCCTCCCCACCTACTTTGTGACAATTATATAACGTCCTCTATACAGAAATATGCGGTTTTAAGCCATTTTCGTGGCAAAAAAGCCGCATATTTTTTGTAGCAATGACTTGACATCCTCGGGGAGATTATGTCTTGCAGAAAGTATTCCATTATAGTTGAAAAATAAGCCCTTTCGTGAAAAACAGTCGTATGTCTGTTATTATCCGGAAAATTTATCACTGTAATGAATATGCATATCCTCCCAGTCCATGAATAATACATAGAACACCCTTCCGTATTGCTGGCTTTCTACGATTCTTCCGTGATCGAGGACAGAAAGATAGGAGCCGTCAGCTTTTCGGAGGTGAAAGTGAATATAGTCATTTTCATTACCACTATCAATCTGTTCCCAGATGCTGGATTCTATCTGTTTCTGTTCATCTTTCAGGATCAGGTTGCGGAAGCGCTTATTGGTGAGTCTGAAGAGTTCGTCCATATCTTTATATCCGGTCATATGAAGGAACTCATGGTTTGCATAAAAGAGTTCGTCATCGTCTTTGTCCGCTCTGTATATGATAAATGCACCCGGAAGGTGTTCAGAGATATCTTTAAATGCGAATCCCAGTTGTTTACGGATTCCGGACTGAAGACCTTCCCTGTAGGCCATACACCCGTTTTTTTCGTGAAGTTTTATTTCATAAAGGGCTGCATCTGCACAGCGCATAAGCCGTGAACGGCTGGCTGCAAATGTGGGATATTCCGCATATCCCAGAGAAATGTTAAATGACTGTTCTTTTCCCTTGTATGAGAATGCCTTTGGAAGTCCGGTAAATTGCTGCAGCAGTTCTTTTGCATCTTCACAGGTATAATTTTGTAAAAGAATACAGAATTCATCCCCGCCGTTTCTTCCCAGTAATGCATCAGATGGAAAAAATGTTTTCATGCTGTCTGCCAGACTCTTTAATGCTTTGTCTCCATAGGCGTGGCCATAGATATCATTAATAAACTTAAAATCATCGATATCAAGGAGTGCAGCCACAAAATGTGCTTTCGGATTTTTATCCATCATCTTTTCTGCTGATTCGTCAAATCCATAGCGGTTGTAAATACCTGTAAGAGAATCCGTGCGTGCCAGTATCTGAAATTTATTTTTGTTTTCGTTTGATACCAGCCATACCCTGATAAGTCCCGACAGAAGTAAGGTGATGGCAGTAAATATTATACTGGCTTTTGCTATTAATAAATTGTCTTGCCATCCGCTTTCAGGAGTTAATTCAAACTTCCAGCTTTCTTTCCCTATGGTAAAATCATAAGAAACCGGCTGCGTTATCTGACCATCTGACTGGTAAACGGTTTTATAAGTGTCACTCCAGGGAGTTTCTGTTTTGGAAAGTCTGTACTCATATCCAAAACCTGAAAGTGCATGGATCGAGTCGGAAAAAATATCAGGAACACGCAGGATAACAATGGTAAATCCCCAGAAATACGCCTGTCCGTGCTCATCATTCAGGTAGACCGGATTGCGAACAGCAATTCCATAGCTGCCCTGTTTCAATTCAAAGGGTCCCTGTGTAATGATTGTATGGTTGTCTCTTGCATAACAGGAAATTCTGCCACGGTCTTTATCATGGAGCAGATCAATTTTACCTGCCTCATTTCCCTCAGCAGGATAAATATCTGTTACAACACCGTCCGGAGCAAGCTGTACACTTTCAATAGAATCAGATATAAGATTTTCTGCAATCGTATCAAATTGCTTGATATCTCCATTTCCACTGATCAGAACCTGTTTCAGAGTATCTGTGATCGCAATTCCATTTGTAATTTCATTTTTAATACGTTCGCCGTAGGTTGATACATTTAATTGTGCGGTTGTGCGTCTCTGCCATTTTTCGTGAGTGTCTGTTTTGTATACGATGAAACCAACAAGGCACATGCTCAGTAAAAAAACGATAAGAGGCACAAGATTTTTTTTCTTCACCTGTTTCACCTCATTTTTATCGGATATTTTTATGATGGAATATTATAGCACAGAAATGAAAAAACGGAATGAATTTTTTTCAAAACACAGGTACAAAAACATAGGCAAAATCAGACAAAAGTTTCTTAAAGTGAAAATGTTGTAGGTATGAGGAAAACATGTTATGGTATGTATACAATGCGTAAAGAGGAGCAGAAAAAATGAAGTACGAACATATCACAGAGGGCCGTTTCATAGATCGTCCTAATCGGTTTATTGCACATGTGGAGATCAATGGGCAGGTGGAAACGGTTCATGTAAAGAATACAGGCAGGTGCAGGGAGCTTCTGGTCCCGGGTACACAGGTTTTTCTGGAAAAGAGCAGCAATCCGGCGAGAAAGACAGCCTATGATCTGATCTGCGTAAATAAAAAGGGCAGGGGCCTTATCAATATGGACTCTCAGATTCCCAATAAGGCAGCGCTGGAATGGATAAAGGCAGGACATCTTTTTCCGGAGAAGGTTCAGGTAACGCCGGAGAAGACCTATGGAAATTCCAGATTTGATCTTTACGTCTGTTCAGAGAAACGTAAGGCTTTTATAGAAGTGAAAGGTGTCACTCTGGAATCTGACAATATAGCACGATTTCCTGATGCACCTACAGAAAGAGGTGTGAAGCATCTGAAAGAGCTGATCCATTGTATGCAGGAAGGATACGAAGCTTATCTGCTTCTGGTGATCCAGATGAAGGGAGTTGACAGGTTTGAGCCCAACTGGGAGACTCATCGGGAATTTGGAGAAACATTACAGGAAGCGGAAAGGGCAGGAGTGCATATTCTGGCCTATGACTGCCTGGTAGAACCTGACAGAATAGAAATTCAGGATCCGGTACCTGTATGCCTTGCTTCTGACTGGAAATAAAAAAGTATTCCCGCAATCAGCAGGTTTTATAGCAATCCTCTAAAATAATACATCTTAATCCAGCCCAGCAGAGTGTGAAATCCTGCGTTAGATATCTTTGCCGTGCGTCAGCACGCCTGCAGATATCTTCCTTGTCTTTCGCACTCTGCTGAACTGTCTTAAATGCATTATTTACGAGGATTGCTATAAATTATCCGGAAAATTGCAAGCATACTGTCAGAAGTGCTAGTGTAAATATCTGAGCGTTCACGTATAATGTAGATAAACAAAAAAACTTCTCACAAAATTAAGTAAAAAAGAGTCCGAGGAGTACATTAAAAAAGAAAGGAGATGTTTGTATGAGTAAAAAAATGAGGTTGTGGATGGCAGGAACAGTAGGAGTCTTAATGGCAGGCTTTATGAGCGTAAGTGTTTATGCCCTTGAAGAAAAGGATGTTATTGGAACCTGGTATGTAAATGAGCTTTCTATGGGCGAAGGTGCATCCTTTCATCCAGGGGCAATGGGAATGGAAGTGACCGTGGACATTAAAGAAGACGGTAAAATGGAAACAACAAGTTCTGTTTATGGGGAAGAGCCTGAAGTAGATGAATCAGAGTGGAAAATAGAAAATGATAAAATTTTGATGACTCATAATGATCAGACAGGGGAATGCGAGTACAAGGACGGTAAGATAACCTTAACAGCAGATGGAACGACAATGATCCTGAGTCAGGAAAAGGAAGAGTATGAGCCTTATGTACCGGGCAAACCGGTAGAAAATCCAACTATGAAGGATTTTGAAGGAGAATGGAGCTGTACTCTGATGGAAGCATTTGGAATGCAGATGCCGGTTAATGATGACTTTACAGGATTTGAAATGAGTATGTCTGTGGAAGACGGAAAGGCTGAAATTATCTTAATAGAGAGCGGAGAAGAGACAAAAGTAGAACTTCAGGGCGACGTGGAAGGAAACGCACTGGTATTAAAGGCTGTAACAGAGGATGAGGCAGGAACTATGTTTTTCAGTCTTGATAATATGAAGTTCAATTTACTGGATGATGGAAAACTGTGTTTGATAGCAGAAGATGATGCAGAGGGATCTGATGACGGCGAAGAAGCAGATGATTCTGAAACAGGTGAAGTTGATCTTTCCGTAAAGACATATTTTGAAAAAATAATTGTTACAGAATAAGGTAAAATACTGCTGCACCATTCCAGTGCGGCAGTATGGGATTTCAGATAAAAAAGGAGGATAGGGTATGGGATTATTTGATAAGAAAATCTGTGACATCTGCGGGGAGAAAATTGGTTTATTGGGAAATCGAAAACTGGATGACGGAAATCTGTGTAAGGATTGTGCGAAAAAATTATCACCATGGTTTGAGGAGCGGCGGCACAGTACAGTAGAGGATATCAAACGTCAGCTGGAATATCGTGAAAAAAACAAAAAAGCTGTAATGGATTTTTGTATAACCCGACAGATCAATACCAGAAATTATAATGTTTTTATTGATGATAATAAGGGAAATTTTACTGTTGCACGGAAACTGGATGTCAATGAAAACCCGGACATAGTTCCTTTATCAGCCATTGTGCAGTGCAGAGTTGATGTAGACCAACAGCAGCATGAGGAAACATATACAAAGGATGGAGAAACTGTAAGTTATCAGCCACCGGTATATAAATATGAATTTGATTATACCATGCGTATTAAAGTGAGAACCCAGTGGTTTGATGATATGGATTTTCGCCTGAATACTTTTTCCATAAGCAGTGACAAAAGAAGAGAACTGATGGAAGTGGAGCAGACCGCTTATCAGATTATTGCGGCACTGACACCAAACGCAGCCGGAATGCAGCCCGGAATGCCAGGAATGAACATGAACGGAGGACTGCAGTCCGGAATGTCAGGAATGAACATGAACGGAGGACTGCAGCCTGGGATGACAGGAATGAACATGAACGGAGGGATGCAACCCGGAATGCCAGGAATGAACATGAATGGAGGGATGCAGCCCGGAATGCCAGGAATGAACATGAACGGAGGATTGCAGCCTGGAATGCCAGGAATGAACATGAACGGAGGGATGCAGTCTGGGATGCCCGGAATGAATATGAATGCGGGAATGCAGCCTGGGATGCCCGGAATGAATATGAATGCGGGGATGCAGCCTGGAATGACCGGAATGAACATGAATGGAGGCATGCAGCCCGGGATGCCAGGAATGAACATGAACGGAGGCATGCAGCCCGGAATGTCAGAAATGAATATGAACGGAGGAATGCAGTCCGGAATGTCAGGGATGCAGCAGAATGGCAGTTCGTGGAAATGCCAGTGTGGTGCAGAGAATACCGGAAAGTTTTGTGAATACTGTGGTCAGCCAAGACCGTTTTAAGCAATGAGAAACAGAGTGGACAGGATTGTTCACTCTGTTTGTGATAAAAAGTTACTGTTCATTCCGTTCACAGTAACGATAAAAACTCTGAAAATAGATAATTCTTCTGAAAACTATATGATAAAATGGTACTTTATAGTATAATTATTACAAAAATAGATTAGAGCGTAATTTGAAGAATGCTTTATGCAAATTGTGACGCACATCTTGCGTAAAGCATTTTTCAAACCCGCTCCGATGAAAGAGGAATTTTCATGACATACAATAAAAAGAGGACTCTGTCATATGGAGTGATTCTGATAAGTGTGTTGCTGGCTTATTTCTGCAGGCATGTGAGAACGGAAAATGTTTTTATGAGAAATCTGGCAGATCAGTGTCGTAGCTGTATTTATCTGGGAATGTACTGTGCCTGGGTGATTTATCTGGGAAAGCATGTAGTACATAAAAAAACGCGCAGATGCCTGACTGCAATTGGCTGTCTGATGGTATTCTGGTTCTTTGTGCGGACAGTAAAATTTCATATTTTTCATGATCCTCTTGGAGAACATATCTGCTGGTATCTATATTATATTCCCATGATTCTGATTCCGGTTCTGGGTTTGGCAGCAGCAATGTTTTTGGGCGAAAAGGAGGAAGAGAAAACGGTCAGAAAGATTCTAATTTTGCTGACCGTTGCAGCGATATTGATCGTAAGTGTTTTTACAAATGATTTGCATCAGCTGGTATTTCGTTTTTCCAAACAGCCCCCATTTTCGGATAAAGATTACAGCTATGGTATTGTTTTTATGGTGATTCAGGGATGGATCTTGATCTGTCTGACAGGGATGGAAATCATTCTGATCAGAAAAAGCAGAATTCCGGGAAAGAAACAGTTCTGGCTGCCAGTGATTCCGGGAATATTGCTTCTGGGGTGGAATATCGGAAATATACTCCGCCTGCCTTTCATCAAAATCATTGCAGGGGATATGACGGCAGTGTGCTGTCTTTTAATGGCGGCAATTTTTCAGGGTTGTATATTATGTGGATTGATACAGACCAATAATCGATATTTTGAATTATTCCAGACTTCCGGAGGACTGGATGCAGAGATTACAGATCATTCTTTTCTGCGCTATTATCATTCCGGCGATTTTCCCGAGCTGTCGCCTGAACTGCGTAAAATCATAATAGACAGATCATCAGTACAGGAACAGGGAATCCGGATCAACCATATTCCTATAAGGGGAGGACATTTGTTTTGGTCAGAGGATATTTCGGTACTGCTGGATCAGTATCAGGATATTCGGGAACAGCAGGAGGAACTGACTGCCAGAAACCGTCTGTTACAGAAAGCTTATCAGAAAGAGGCTGAGCGGAGAAAAACAGAAGAACAGAACCGTCTGTTAAATATGATACAGAATCAGACAGCCGGTCAGCTGGAATTGCTGTCACAGTTTATGGATGAGCTGGAACGGACAGAATCAAGGGAACAATATGATCGGATTCTCGGTAAAATTGTAGTTGTTGGCACATATTTGAAGCGGAGAAAGAATCTGGTGCTGACACAATATACATCAGATGGAAATCTGCTTACAATGGAAGATCTCAGACAAAGCCTGGCAGAATCCTGTGACAGCTTAAAATTATGCAGGATCCGGGCTGCTTACTACGTGGAAAATGTGGATGTGTGGCTGAATGCAGATGATATACTAAAATGCTATGACACCTTTGAATGGCTTGTGGAACGATTGGTTGATACCATGCAGTCTGTTTTTTACCGTGTGTCGCAGATTGATGATGCTCTGCGGATTTCAGTTCATATTGTATCAGAGGCGGACCTGCGTGGATTCATGTCGGAAAGGCCGGAATTAAAAGTGCAGCAGGAAGATGAAAACGAATGGTTTATCAGATGTATCGTCTTCAGAAAGAGAGGCGGAAGATGATCAGTTTTGTGGAATGCAGTATGGCAATACAGAATGTTCTGATGATTCTTCTTGAAATCTGCATGATTCTGGAATTAATTCTCCTGCTGGTAAGAATCACCTGCTTTTCCGGGAAAAAGAAAATCGTAACGGCAGTGGCTGTCTTTGTAGTTTCCTTCATGTTTATGGGTGCTCTGATGAATGATCACAGATATTGCCTGGGAGAAAGTTCCTATCAGCCAATGCTTCAGGGTTATCCGGTCAGTGTTTTAATGACGGTGGTTATAGGATTATTGCTTTATCTTTGCTGGGCAATCCGGAGCGAGAGGCGCAGATATCATCATTCTCTGTCTTACTGGTCTGTAAATGAGGCTGTGAATGATGTCCCCTGTGGGGTATGTTTTTCGGATCCTCTTGGAAGGATTGTTTTGTGTAATACCAAGATGCAGGAACTGAGCAGAATTATGACAGGTTCTTATTTGCAGGATTATGAGGTATTAAGGAAAGCAATGAGTGGGGAACCTGAATCGGAAGGTCTTTGCAGATTGAGCAAAGACAGTAATGTGTTTTATTTTCCTGATGGTTCCGTCTGGATGTTTCAGGAATATAGTCTGCAGGAGCCGGATTGTGCAGGATATCTGCAGACAGTGGCAGTTAATGTATCAGAAATTTATTACAATGGTGAAAAGATCAGGGCAAACAATGAAAAGCTGGAAATCCTGAATCGTAAGCTGGAGGAAATGTACGAAAAAATCGGAGATAAAATCAGAGAGCAGGAGACGCTTGTCATGAAAATGCAGGTTCATGACAATTTTGGACGAAGCCTTCTGTCAATACGCAGAATACTGGAAAGAAAAGAAGATCCGGATAAAATGGATAAACAGTTGTCTGTATTGAAACATCTGGTTTATATTCTTACCGGTTCTGCTGTTGAGAGTATGGAAGAAGTATATAAGGATACGATCAGACATGCAGAAGAGCTTGGAATTTCAGTTCAGATTAGTGGGAACTTTCCCATGCATCCATCTTACAGGCTGCTGACAGACAGGGCAATTCGTGAATGTGTGACAAACTGTGCCAGACATGCCCATGGCAGTACTGTTTGGGTGAAGATAGACAAAAATGCAGATGAATATACTGTTCAGATTACCAATGATGGAGAGGTGCCTGACAAAAATGCGGAAGAAGGCGGTGGTTTATCTGCACTGAGAAAGGCAGCTGAATCAGGAAAATGCAGGATGCAGGTTTCTTTTTCCCCTGAGTTTTGTCTGATATTGAAAATGCCACTGACAGAAAGGATGGGATTCGATGGTACGGATACTGATAGTAGAAGATCAGAAGATCATGCAGAAGTATTTTGAATATATTATTATGCAGGAGCCGGAATTCCGACATGTCCAGACGGTTTCGGATGCACGTGAAGCTGTAAAAATCTGTGATTATTCGGCAATTGATCTTGTGATCATGGATGTGCAGACGTTTCATAATCATGATGGACTCAGTGCCGGAAAAGAAATCAGGGAGAAGTATCCCTATACAAAGGTATTGATCGTTACTTCCCTGATCGATCCCAAGGTACTGGAGAGGGCAAGGTGTGGATGTGCAGACAGTCTCTGGTATAAGGATCACGGGGAAGAGGAAATACGAAGTGTGATCCACAGAACCTTAAATGGTGAGCATGTATTTCCGGATGTGACACCGAAGGTGGAGCTTAACTGGATCACAAGCGGCGATATCAGTCCCAGGCAGCTGGAGATGCTCCGCCTGTATATCCGTGGAATGTCATATTCAGAGATTGCAAGAGAAATGAAATGTTCTACTTCCGGGGTGAGATGGAATTTTCAGGAAATGATAGCCAGGGCAGGATACAGTTGTAAAGAAGATTTGATAGCGGCTGCACTGGAAAGTAAACTGATCGTAACTACGTTAAAATAGCAAGCTGATAAACTGCGAAGTTATTCTGTTATGAGCAGAAAGCGAAGCGGAGTGTAAATATCCGCTTGATAAGAGAGGAAACAGACATGAATGATTTTTTGACAGAAAAAAATAAAAAAGCAGGGGTGTTGGGAAAACTGAAGTGGGTTCTTTGTGGCTTCTGCATGCTTTTATCCCTGGGAGCTATTGGCGCATCGGAGAAGTATATTGGTGAAGGACGCTGGGGAATGGCGGCAACAGAGATCCTGCTCTGTCTGTTATTTTTATATCCGACTTTCAGGGAAGTTCAGAAAGCATTACGGAAGAAAAAAGCCAGGGAAATTGCCTGCTGGTTTGAATCTTATGCCCAGAATACGGTCTCATTTGAGAAACTTGAGCAGGAACTGGGAAAAGGCGCAGTAAAAAAACTGGAAAAATTTATTGCCAGGGGATATATCCGGAATATCCAGATAGACAGAGAAGGAAATTATATTATGATTACTGCACCAAACAGACGTGTAAATGAAAAGATTTATATTACAGTTACCTGTACCAGCTGCGGTGCAAAGAATCAGGTAATAAAAGGACGTCTGAGCAATTGTGAATATTGCGGACAGCGTCTTAACTCATGATACAAGTACTGAGAGAGAGGATTATCAGGAGTGTTCATAAAAAAGAGAATGAATTTGGGCTAAGTTACTGTGAATGGAGTGAACAGTAACACTATTCCATCACCGAAGGCGATTTCTAAAGATTTGAGTTTGAGAGCGTAACTGTGTGAAGGTGCTGAATCGTCATAGTTGCTATAGAATGTGGTATATTGTATACAATTTACTGATTCCACATCCTTTACAGTACAAATATCTGCACTTCATAGAATTTTAGGATGAAATCATAGAAGAAATTTATAAAATTTGCTAATAAAACTGGATAAAATGTGCATTTTATGTTACATTTAATAAGGTATATGTATTGAACTTATTTATCTGGTTTTATTAGCCCTTTTTTGAGTGCAGAGATGGAGGGAACGGATAAGAACAGATATCATAAGGATAAAATTTTATCGTGAGGAAGGTGAGCAATTGGAAAACTATACTAAGTACAAACTGAAAAGCAGTGATGAACTTGCATCAGTGCTTGACGGTAAGGACAACCTGTTTGTAATTGCCTGCAACAAATGTTTCAAAGAATTTGAAACTGTTGACGAACCGGATTGTGACGAATTTCTGAAATTCGCTGCAGATCAGGGAAAGAATGTTACAGGCAGTGCAAAATTTGATTTCTTATGCAACAAGATGCACACAGAAAGAAAATTACAGGATCTGATTCCGGAAGGTACAGAGAATGTAGTAGTAATTTCCTGTGGCCTTGGTATTCAGACCGTTGCGGATCTGGCAGGTAAGCCGGTAGTTGCTGCAAGCAACACCCTTAACTACAGAGGTCATCATGGCATGGCACTTACCAAGAAGAGCTGTGACGCATGTGCGCAGTGTTATCTGAACATTACCGGAGGTGTCTGTCCGATCGTTGACTGTTCAAAGAGTCTTGTCAATGGACAGTGCGGTGGAGCAAAGAATGGAAAATGCGAAGTAGATCCGAATAAAGACTGTGCATGGGAGAAGATTTACCAGAGACTTGCAAAACAGGGACGTCTGGAAGAATTCTTAAACCAGCCTGTACAGGTTCGTGATTTCTCCAAAGTTAATTTCAAAGTGATCAACGACTATGTGAAGTCCATTAGAGAAGACAGACTGGACGGATATTACGGCGGTGTTCATCCGTCAGAACGCAAGGAATTCAGTGAGCATATCGCTCTGAAGAAATTCCCGGATCCGAAGACAGTTGTAATCTCCATGTCACAGCATCTGGGCGCACCGGCCAATCCGATCGTTCAGGTTGGTGACACTGTAAAAGTTGGTCAGAAGATCGGTGAAGCTGCCGGATTTATCAGTGCTCCGGTACATTCCAGCGTAAGCGGAACCGTAGTTGCTGTTGAACCGCGTATGCATGGCACACGCGGAAGCGAAGTGATGGCTGTTGTCATTGAATCGGATGGAAAAAATACTCTGCACGAATCCGTACAGCCACATGGTGAGCTTGACAATCTTACTCCGGATGAGATTATTGATATCATCCGTGAAGCCGGAATCGTTGGTATGGGCGGTGCAGGTTTCCCGACCTGTGTCAAACTTAAACCTGCCAAACCGGTAGATACCATCCTTCTCAATGGATGTGAATGTGAGCCTCTGTTAACAGCAGACCACAGAGTACTCCTTGAGTATGCAGATGACATTATTTTTGGTCTGAAAGCAGTCCTCAAGACAACAGGTGCCGAAAAAGGTATCATCGTTATCGAGGATAATAAGCCGGATGCCATTGAATTAATGCAGAAAAAAGTTGCTGACATCGGAAACATGGAAGTATTTGTTGCAAAAACCAAATACCCGCAGGGTGCTGAGAAAACTCTCATCAAGCGCGTTATGGGAAGAATTGTTCCAAGCGGCGGTCTTCCGGCAGATGTCGGCGTTGTTGTAGATAATATCAGTACAGTAAAAGCAATCTCCGATGCGATCCAGACAGGAATGCCTCTGGTTGAGCGTGTTGCAACAGTAACAGGCGAGAAGATCAAGAATCCTGGAAACTTCGTTATCAAGATTGGTACAAGCGTAAGAGAGCTGATCGATTACTGCGGCGGATTTACAGATGACGATGTTCTGGTTAAGATGGGCGGACCAATGATGGGATTCCCTCTGAACACACTGGATGTACCGATGATGAAAGGCTCCAATGGTATTATTGCCGTTGAACCGGATGAGACAAAAGAACAGCCGTGTATCAAGTGCGGACGCTGCGTAGATGTATGTCCGATGGAACTTTCACCTCTGTATTTCGTGAAATATGCGAAAGATGAGAACTGGCAGGGCATGAAAGACATGAACGTTATGGATTGTGTTGAGTGCAGATGCTGTCAGTATATCTGTTCTTCCAAGATTCCGATCATTAACAGTATCAAAGCCGGAAAAAATGCAGTAAGGGGGATGAAGTAATATGTTGATTACCCAGTTAAAAGCAAAAGAAGCGATTACATCACTGACAGCCGGAAAGAAAGTTTTCATTATCAACTGTCATGGATGTAAGGAAGTTCGTTTTCCGGAAAAAGAAGCTGCCCGACTTCAGAAGGAACTTGCAGCTGAAGGAAATGTGACAGGAATCATGACAACTGATTACATCTGTAATCCGGAAAATATGGAATTACGTCTTAAGAAACATATGAGCAAGATCCAGGAAGCAGATCTGGTTCTGGTATTCTCCTGCGGTGTTGGTGTACAGACCGTTTCAGAATATCTGGAAGATAAGATGGTCTGTGCAGCCTGCGATACATACCCGGTACCAGGTTTCCAGGGCGTGACACCGTTAGAGTACAAATGTGACCAGTGCGGTGAATGCTACCTGAACCTGACAGGCGGAATCTGCCCGATCACAGCATGTTCAAAGAGCCTTGTGAATGGCCAGTGCGGCGGTTCCAAGAACGGTAAATGTGAAGTGGACAGCGAAATGGAATGTGGATGGGAACGCATCTACAGACGTCTGAAAGAGATCGGACGCCTTGACGCGCTGAAATGTCCGACACAGATTCATAACTTTGCAACAGACGATGAATTAAAATAGATTATAATGATTGGAGCAATGTACAATGAAAATGAAAGAATTATTCGACCGTGGTGAATTTGTAGTTTCTGCAGAAGTAGGACCGCCAAAAGGAATCCACGTAGACGAACTGGTAGAAGAAGCAAAAACATACCTCAAGGATGTTCATGCAGTTAACGTAACTGATAACCAGTCTTCTGTTATGCGTCTTGGATCTCTTGCAATGTGTAAAGTTCTCAAGGATGCAGGCATGAATCCGATCTTCCAGCTGGCATGCCGTGACAGAAACCGTATCGCTCTGGAGTCTGATCTTCTCAGCGCTGCAATGCTGGGTATTGACAACATCCTCTGCCTTACAGGTGACCATACAAAGATGGGTGACCACCCACAGGCAAAACCTGTATTCGACCTTGACTCCGTATCCCTTCTTCACACAGTGAAGCTTCTGGAATCCGGTGTGGATCTTGGCGGAAACGAACTGGTTGGTGAGCCGCCAAAATTCTCCAAGGGTGCTGTTGTATCTCCATGCAGCGATTCCGTTGACGCACAGCTTGCAAAAATGGAAAGAAAAGTAGCTGCAGGTGCAGAATACTTCCAGACACAGGCAGTATTTGAGCCGGAGAAATTCATCAAATTCATGGAAAAAGCAAAACAGTTCGGAAAACCTGTACAGGTTGGTATCATCATTCCGAAGTCCGCTGGAATGGCTAAATTCATGAACAACAACGTTGCCGGCATTCATGTTCCGGACGAAATGCTCGAGGAACTGAAAGCAGACAAAGAAAAGACAAAAGCAGGTATCACAGGTGTTGAGATCGCTGCACGTATTATCAAAGAGTGCAAGCCATACTGTCAGGGTGTACATATTATGGCACTTGGCTGGGAATCCAAGATCCCGGATCTGCTGAAACTGGCTGAAATCTAAGAAATTAAATATTACTCTATCTGAGTAATTCAGAGAGCTGTCTGAATTTCGGATGCAGAAATCTGCATTCGAGGCGGACAGCTCTTTTTATAAGTGGTTTAGTCAGACTTTTTAATGAAGAACGCTTGTGTTGCGGAATTTTTCATCATATAATCTATATGCATTATTTGGCAAATCAAAGACAACACAATTACTTAAATCTATGATGAAAAAAGGTGTTGTAATAGTGGAAGTCAAGGGAAAAGGAACGAAATATATTTTGAAATAGATACAAAAACACCCGCTGTGGACAGATATGCATAATATCTTCTGCAACGGGTATTCTATTTATATAAGAGATATTTTAGAAATCATAACAAGAACGATAGCAGACGGATATTTCACTTGCGTTATGAATAAGAGTATAATATAATAAAAAGAACAAATAGTTCTAAACAACAGAGAAAAAATCCATCCGTGCGGCTAAAAATCGCCGGATGGACCATTCACGTACAGAGATTTCGCAGATTGTTTTAATCTGCGAAATGGGCACCGGAAACGTGCATGAGATCAAAGATTAAGAAATGATCCGACCACTGATCTGACCATTTATAGATGAGATAGAAGAAAGCGAATCCAGAATGTTCCGCTTGGTATCCATAGATGGATGAACATATTTATTTAAAGTGATATTTACATTAGAATGACCAAGCATTTCACTGACGCTCTTAACATCAGCCCCGTTACTGATGCAGTTTGTCGCAAATGTATGGCGCAGTGCGTGAAAGTGAGACTTCTTTATATATGCTTTATTCAGATAAGAATAAAACTTGTACTGGTAAGTACGTGGTTCCATCGGAGAAAATTTATTCAATACATAAATCCCATCATCCTTATAAGTGAGAAGAAGTGGAGAGAGAAATTCCGGAATCGGGATCTCGCGGACAGAGCAGAGCGTTTTGGGCGGTCCTTCATACAGAATCGTTTTCTTATCCTCCTGCCCGACCTGAATCCTCTGGACAGTCCTGTTAATATGAATCGTTTTTCTCTGGAAGTCGATATCTTCCCACTTTAAGGCACAGATTTCCCCGAGTCTCAGTCCCATATACAGGCATATCAGAATGCCAAGCTTGCAGGAATCAAGATCTGAGAGCAGATAGTGGCATAGCTTCTGCTGGTCCGTAGCGTTTATTGTCTGCACGGGTTTGGGAACTGTCCGTAGCTTTTCTGTTTTTAAATGAATTTTCGGAGTGCCGCAGTATCGGTTTCCATAAGATAAAATCTGATTCAGTACACAGTAGATACTTTTATATAGACTGGCGGACATCTCCTTTGGCAGGGCTTTCTCTATGATTTCCAGACTGATCTCGTCTGCTGTCAGACTGCCAAAAGTATCCCGGATATGCATGTCATAGATGTTGGCATATTTTCTATATGTGGAATATTTGCGATTATCCTTAATATAGATAAGCCACAACTGACCGATTTTATCAAGACTCATATCAGCACTGCCGTTTAGGGGAGCTGTCTGCTCTTTCAGGGAGAGCAGAGTAATCTCAGATTCTTTCTTGCTGTTAAAGAGTTTCTGTTTTACTTCATTATAAGAAGGGGCATATACGGAACGGTATTTTTTGCTTCCATTTATATAGATCAGATATCGGCCTTCCCATCTGCCGTCACTTCTTTTTCGTATGTTTTCTCCTCGTCTTGCCAAAATAAAAAACTCCTTTCTATGGCTCCTGACCACGATTCTGACCCGTAATGGAGATACTTTCCAACAGTCAGATTGATTTTCTTACAAAAAGCACTGAATAAATTGGTCAGTTTATGTTATAATGTACTAAATAAATCACCATTTATTGACAAAATGACTTATTCAGCATATTATATTAACAGTGATTTGATAAGAAATTTAATAAAATTGGGGAGGTTGGCGCGTATGTGCCCATTTCGCAGATTAAAACAATCTGCGAAATCAAACTTTCTCCTGCTTCGTACCTCTGGGAGGGATACAGGAAATGAGCATACATCTTTTCAAACACAATCAGGAAGCATATAACTCAGTTACCGCCATGCTTGAGCGGGAAAAAATGGCAGCAGTCATCCACCCCACAGGCACAGGGAAATCCCTGATCGCATTTAAGCTGGCAGAGGAACATCCATCAGAAAAATTCCTATGGCTTTCGCCAAGTGAATATATCTATCAGACACAGCTGGAGAACCTCGGAATGGAATTCGATAACATCCAATTCATGTCCTACAGTCGTCTGATGAAGAACGAAGACAGCATCGAAACCCTGCATCCGGATTATATCATCCTGGATGAATTTCATCGCTGTGGTGCTGCAGAATGGGGTAAAAGCGTCAGGAAACTTCTGACCGCCTGTCCAGATGCGAAGAGACTCGGGCTGTCCGCGACCAATATCCGTTATCTGGACAACCAGAGAAATATGGCAGAAGAGATTTTTGATGGAAAGATCGCATCCGAGATGACACTCGGAGAAGCTATCGTCCGGGGAATACTCCCGGAACCGAAATATGTGATTGCCATGTATTCGTATAAGAAAGAACTGGATCAGTTAAAGAAAAGAGTCCAGGCATTATCGAATCAGGGTCTTATCACAGAGAACCAGAAACTGCTTGAGCAGCTGCGCCGCGCACTGGAACAGGCAGAAGGGCTGGACATTGTGTTTGAGAAGCACATGGAAAAGAAAAATGGAAAATATATCGTCTTTTGTTCAGGCAAAGAACATATGGACGAAATGAAAGAGCAGGCCAGTACGTGGTTTCGCCGGGTAGACCGCGAGCCGCGAATCTATACAGCGTTTTATAACGATACTGCTACAGACAGAGAATTCAGGGAATTTAAGAAGGATAACAGTGCACATCTGAAGCTTCTTTTCTGCATTGATATGCTCAATGAAGGGGTTCATGTGGATGATGTGGACGGTGTGATTCTTCTGCGTCCGACGGTGTCGCCGATTATTTACCTTCAGCAGATCGGACGTGCATTGTCAGCGGGCAGCAGGAAGACACCGGTTATTTTTGACCTGGTTAATAATTTTGACAGCCTCTACTGCATCGACTCCCTGAAAAAAGAACTGGAAGAGGCATTTGCAATGTTTCCCACAACCTACGGGGAAGGAACGCATTTCAGCGGTCGCTTTCAGATCACAGATGAGATAAAGGACTGCCGGGTTCTCTTTCAGAAGCTGCAGGCCAACTTAAGCTCTGCATGGGAAACCTACTATATTGCCGCAAAGCAGTGGTATCAGGAAAACGGAAACTTGAGAGTCCCAAAGAACTATGTGACTGCCTCGGGACTTACACTGGGAAGTTGGATACAGACCCAGCGAAGAGTCTATACAGGCACGGTGACAGGAAATCTGACAGAAGAAAAAGTAAGGAAACTGAACGAGATCAGCATGATCTGGGATGTCAGAGACCATGGCTGGAATGAGGCGCTGACAGAAATGCAGGCATACTATAAAGAACATGGAAATCTGGATATCAGAGCAAGATATGAGACAGCTGACGGCTTTAAGCTTGGCAGATGGATTTGCAATCTCCGGACAAAAGTAAAAACAAAAGGGCTGGATCAGGCACTGACAAAGGAGCAGCAGGAACAGCTTGCAGCACTGGGCATGATCTGGGACAGAAATACGGAGAAGTGGGAAGAATACTTTGAAGCAGCACAGGAATATTACAGACAGCATGGAAATCTGGATGTTATGGCGAAATATGTCACAGAAGAAGGCCTCCCTCTTGGCAGATGGCTGTCAGATATCAGCAACAAGGTATCAGATGAAAATTTACGCCGTGTATCACTCACAGATGAACAGCTGGAGCGTCTTAAGAGCATAGGCTTTAAGCAGGAAAAAAAGACAGCCAGACAGTGGAATGAGAAATATGAGCTGGCAAAGAATTATTACGAAATACATGGAGATCTGAATGTTCCGCTGTCGTACTGCGTAAACGATGTGAAGCTGGGAAGGTGGATATCCAATATAAGGTCCAAACGGAAACATCCGGGATCCAACGGAATGGCATTAAGCCAGGACAGGATCAGACAGCTGGACAATATAGGTATGAACTGGAAATAGGAAGAGAAAAAGAACACGAGAAAAAGAAAATTATTTACAGGAGTCAGGTATGTACAGAAAAAAAAGAAGAAGCTGGACAAAACATGTTGATTTTATGCTGTTGGATGTTTTATGCATGCAGCTTGCATTTGTCATTTCTTATATTATTCGCTTTGGGACGGATAATCCTTATACAGATGGTGATTACAGAACCCTTGCGATTGCATTTCTTTTTATCGATTTCTTTGTGGAAATCGTATCAGATTCTTTCAAAAATGTTCTGAAGAGGGGATATTTCGATGAATTTATTGCAACGTGCAGACATGTGATTCTTGTAGAACTGATCGTAACCTTCTACTTATTTACAACACAGACGGGAAGCTTTTATTCAAGGTTCTCTTATTACATTATGGTTCCATTTTATATAGTTACAGACTATGCGGCCAGAGTGATATGGAAAAAAATTCTTCAGAAAATCGGATTCAATTCAGCAAAAAAATCACTTTTGATTATAGCACCGGAAAAAAACCTCAGGGAGACCCTTCAGATCGTATCAGCGGACAGACGCGGTTATGCAAAAGTAACCGCAGTCTCTCTGGATACAGACCTTAAGGGAAAAAATATCTGCGGGATCCCCATCGTTGCAGACAGGGATGGGATTATCGAATATGCCTGCGGAGAGTGGGTAGATGAAGTGTTTATCCCGCCATGCGCAGAAAGCGAATACCCCAATGAACTTATGAGGGCTTTCCTGGAGATGGGAATAGCCGTACATACAGGGATCACGAAATCCGGATCCTTCCCTGCAGGATGCCAGCAGGTAGAGAAAATTGGCGTATATACAGTTATTACCACAAGTATGAACTATGCAGAGTCATCAAAACTTCTGGTGAAACGTCTAATGGACATTGCAGGCGGTCTGGTTGGATGTCTGATCACCCTGCTGATCACCATAATCGTGGGACCGATGATTTATATCAGCTCACCTGGACCGATCTTCTTTGCACAGGAAAGGATCGGACGAAACGGAAGAAAATTCAAAATGTATAAATTCCGAAGCATGTATATGGATGCCGAAGAGCGGAAAAAAGAGCTTATGGCACAGAACAAGATCAGCGATGGACTGATGTTCAAGATGGATTTTGACCCGAGGATCATCGGGAATAAGATCCTGCCTGACGGAACCCGAAAGACAGGGATCGGACAGTTTATCAGGAAGACAAGCCTGGATGAATTTCCGCAGTTTATCAATATCCTGCTGGGGGATATGAGTCTGGTAGGCACCAGACCACCTACAGTAGATGAGTGGGAATTATACGAACCGCACCACAGAGCAAGAATGTCCTTCCGCCCCGGCCTTACAGGAATGTGGCAGGTCAGCGGCAGAAGCAATATAACGGACTTCGAAGAAGTGGTGAAGCTGGATACACAATATATCAGTGAGTGGAGTCTGAGGTTAGATGTGAAGATATTGTGGAAGACGGTTTGGAGTGTGTTTAAGAGTGATGGGGCGATGTGAGAATGGGGTTATGCCATTCGGAAAAATGTCTACTTAACAAACTGTATTGACGTAGCATCGTCGAAAAGAACCTGTTTTAGCCGATTGTGTGATGAACACATGAGGAATTAGAGAGAAATACCATCTGCGAATGGAATATAACCCGAACGCCATCATGGTCATTAAGTCCACCATCCCTGTGGGCTACACCGCATCTGTGCGTGAGAAGTTTGGCAGTAAGAACATCATCTTCAGCCCGGAATTTTTAAGAGAAAGCAAAGCTCTTTATGACAATGTCTACCCTGCAAAATTAGTGGCTTAAAAGGATAGGAAAAATCATGGAAAATGAGCTGTTCACAGCTTGGAAAACCGCTGAAAACAGCGTTTTGGATAGATAGGTAGTTCGCAGTGATAACATCATTTTAACACGAAATGCAGTGGGTAATGAATGAACCGCGCCTATTTTAACACGAAATGAGCGAGTCAGACGGGGTAGGAAAAAGGTGATTTTCTGCATTTTGGATAGAGGGGTGCAGAGAGTGATAAAGATGGTTATGGATGAAAATGTAGTAAAATCAAGGATTTTGCGGTAGATGGGTGCGGAGAAGCGGGGGAATGACTGTGCTGTGGTCTGTATCCAAATCGCTTCATTGTTGAGAATAAAAAGGCGAAATGTACTTGGGTCTATCCTATGAAGATTAGTTGAGGGAAAAGGTTGATTTTAAGGAAAAAAGGATTTCGGTACAGAAACGCACCGGAAGATTTTATATAAAGCAATTTTAGAAAAAATGTTGGTAAGGATGGGTACAAATGAATTGTGAATATCAGCATAAGGTGAATAAGAAAGAAATCCCAGTTTGTAACATTCTGGGTGTGAATATTGCAGCAATCAATATGGAATGGTTATTGGATTTTACGGATAAGAATATTAAAGATTTGTCCGGTGATTATATGTGTGTTTCAAACGTACATACCACAGTCACTTCGTATGATGATCCGGATTATTGTGCCGTTCAGAATGGTGGTATCATGGCTATTCCTGATGGCGGCCCGCTGTCTTCGGTTGGTCGCAAGCGTGGACATGCAAATATGGAGAGAACCACGGGTCCGAGTTATATGGGAGAAATCTTAAAGATTTCAGCTGAGAAAGGCTATCGGCATTATTTCTATGGTTCTACAGAAGAAACACTTGAAAAGTTATATAAAGCACTGAATGAAAACTATCCGGGCATTCAGATTGCCGGGATGTACAGCCCACCATTTAGACCGACAACTCCTGAAGAAGATGCTGCCGTGGTTAAACGTATTAACGAGACAAAACCGGATTTCGTTTGGGTTGGTCTTGGTGCTCCTAAGCAGGAAAAGTGGATGGCCGCACATCAGGGTATAGTTGATGGCTTTATGGTTGGCGTAGGTGCCGGATTTGACTATTTTGCAGGAAATATCGAAAGAGCTCCGGAGTGGATGCAGAAGTGCAATCTGGAGTGGATGTATAGATTGATACAAGATCCGAAGAGACTGTTCAAGAGATACTTGGTGACGAACACGAAGTTCATTTGGAATGCTGTGGTGAGAGGAAAGTAAGTAATTATGAAAGAAAAGAAAACCAAGGTTTGCATGATTGTGCAGGATAAGATGGTCAAGGGCGGAATCGCAGCAGTCATCAGCGGATATTACGGCTCCAAGCTTGAGCAGGATTATGACATGATCTATGTTGAGTCCTACAAAGACGGCGGGAAACTTACCAAGTTGTGGAAAGGTATTTGTGGCTATTTCCATTTTGCAAAGGTGTTGCTCTTTAGCCGTCCTGATATTGTACATATGCATTCTTCATTCGGACCTTCTTTTTATCGCTCACTTCCCTTTATTTATATGGCTTCGTGGGCAAAGAAACCGATGATTAACCATATTCATGGAGCAGATTTTGATGAGTTCTATGTTCAAGCTAGTGAGAAAAAGAAGAAGTTAATCAAGAGAGCATATAGTAAATGCGCTGTGCTGATTGCATTGTCTGCCGAGTGGAAGGAAAGACTTTCACAGATTGTGCCAGCAAAAAAGATTACTATCATCGAGAACTATAGCGTTTTGCATGAGGACGCATTAAGTGATCGACTTGAGAGAAAGCCAAATAATATTGTGCTTTTCCTTGGTGAGATTGGAAAAAGAAAAGGCTGTTATGATATTCCGGCGGTTGTATCAGAAGTTGTTAAGGTTGTGCCGGATGTTAAATTCGTTCTTGGCGGAGCAGGTAGTCCGATGGATGAGCAGGCTGTCAAAGAACTATTAGATAAGTACGGTGTTGGTGATCATGTGGTATTTCCAGGCTGGGTTCGCGGAGAAGAAAAGGATCGTCTGTTGAGGAAATCAGATGTTTTCTTTCTTCCATCCTACAATGAAGGGATGCCGATGTCTGTATTAGATGCGATGGGATATGGTCTTCCTATTGTTAGCACCAATGTGGGTGGTATTCCCAAAATTGTACATGATGGAGTGAATGGCTTCTGCTGTGAAGCGGGGGATACAAAGAAAATGGCAGAAGGAATTACAGAATTGTTGGTTAGCTTGAATACAGCGCACGAACTAGGAATAGAAAGTATGAATATTGTAAAAAACAGATATTCTCTTGAAAAACATATAGAACTTATCATGAAAACATACAGATTGATATTAAATAGGTGAGCAAGATGAAAAGGATATTGATTGTAATGCCTGACCTTAAGAGCGGTGGGGCAGAAAGAAGTTTGGTGAATTTTTTGACGGAATGTGATGAGAAACGCTATAAGATTGATTTGCTTCTCTTTAGGAAATCTGGTGATTTTTTAAAGCAAATTCCACAGTTTGTTAATGTGATAGAGCCGGATAAATTAACACGGGACCTATTTGCAATGGGACAAAAAATTGGACTTGCGCCTAAAATAATAAAATATGTAGGTAGTGGAGTTGGAAAAATATGTTCACCTTGTCATTGGGACAAAGGAAGGCAGATACGTTGGAATGCTGTGTATAGGCATTTTATACCTGTTTTAAAGAGAAAATATGACGTAGCTATTGCATATCTTGAAGGTGAAGCAACGTATTATGTTGCGGATAAAGTGATTGCAGATAAAAAAATATGTTGGTTTCACAGTGATTATAGCAAGCTTAAATATAGTACTATTTTTGATAGAAGAGTATTTAAAAAGATGCGCTGGATTGCAACAATATCGGATGAGTGCGTTGATATTATGAGAGCTAAATTCCCAACACTGAAGGAAAAAATTATCAAAATTGAGAATATCACTTCTGAACGGGTAATTTTAAAAAGAGCAGAAGAAGTTGCTGATGATGCATATGAAAATAATGACAATACCTTAAGATTGCTTTCGATAGGAAGATTAGTTCCAGAAAAAGGATTTGATTTGGCAGTAGCTGCAGCTGCTATATTGAAAAAAAAAGGAGTTAATTTTAAGTGGAATATTATTGGTGAAGGGCCGAAAGAGAAAGAACTCAAATTATTGGCGAGAGAGATGAGGGTGGAGGATTCTGTCAAATTCTTAGGAATAAGAGAAAATCCTTATCCATATATTAAACAGTGTGATATTGTTGTACAAACGTCAAGATTTGAGGGAAAGTCTATCGTTCTTGATGAAGCAAAGATAATGAAGAAGCCTATCGTGGTTACGAACTATTCAACTGTTCATGACCAAATCATTGCAGGAAAAGAAGGCATGATAGTTGAGATATCGAGTGAAGCTATAGCTGACGGTATAATAAGGATGTATCAAAATAATGAAGAAAGAACAGTTATCATAGATTTTCTGAATCAAAATAACTATGGTAATAGCTACGTTGTAAACAAGTATTACAAGGTAATAGATTGAGAGTGATATTTATGATAAGTAGCAAGAAAGAATTAAGAGAATATTTAAAAGCTGATAAAGAGAGTTTGGGAATACAGCGTAAAAGACCTAAACTGTTTAGAGACGAGATATGGAGATTTGAGATAGCATTAAGAAAAGCAGAATATGCTAATAACTGTTCAAAAGGGTATTTCGGACTGATTAATAAAGCTATGACAAAGTTTATTTTTCATAGAATGAGTGTTAAACTTGGATTTTCCATTCCTATTAATGTGTTTGGAAAAGGGCTTTCGATAGCTCATTATGGAACAATAGTGGTAAATTCCAAATCTAAAATTGGTGATTTTTGCAGGATCCAAGAGTCAGTAACAATCGGTGCAACAGGTGGTGCAGATAAAGGACCTGAAATTGGCGACTATTGTTTTATTGGTAGTGGGGTACGTGTCATCGGTGATATAAAAATTGCGGATAAAGTTGCTCTTGGTGCAAATGCTGTAGTGGTAAGAGATATTCTCGAAAACAGCTCAACATGGGCAGGTGTTCCAGCAAAGAAAATAAGCAATAAAGATTCTATGTGTAATCTGTTGATTGAGGTGTGAAAATGAAGAAAGCGGTCATATATGGCTTTTTCAGATTTCCGCATATGTCTGCAAATGCGAATTATGCGCAATATCTGGGGTTGGCCTTAAAGGAAATCGGATATGATGTAACAATTATTTCTCCGGGAGATATTGAAAAATGTGAATATGACGAAAAAGAAAATGAATATTCATATAAAAAACTAAAGTTTTGTCCTTATGAATTAAAAAGCGGGAAGTTTCGCCACTATATTGATTACAACTTTGGACTTGGAAAATATTTTGTGGAAGGGATAAAGAAGGCTGGGCTTGAAAAAGGAGATATCGCAATAGGATACATTCCTGACGGCTTGGCTTTGCAAATGGTTATAAAATACTGTAGTAAAAAACAAATTATTACGATGCAGTGTGTCGATGAGCTGTTTGGAAAAGCTGATTTAAAAGAAAGATCACTGATTTACAGGCTTAATTATGAATATGCGATTAACAGTGTCATCCCACGAATGGACTATGTATTACCAATTAGTCACTATATTCAAGATTATTATGATCAAAAGGAAATTAAAACTTTTGTTGTGCCAATTATGGCCGATACACAAGAATATGACAATGCGCATTACGATCACGCTGAGTTGATTAAAATTGTTTACCCTGCAAATGGTATGGTTAAGGACAACCTAAATGATATGTTAGAAGCGCTATGCCAATTACCAGAAAAAAATCGCAAAATATTAGAGTTTCATATTACAGGAGTGAAAAAAGAGACAATTTGTGAATCCATTTTGGAAAGGGTTCAGGCTTCATTAAAGGGTAGATTTATAATTCATGAATGGTTGGATTACGATGAACTGATAAATTTATACAAAAACACTGATTTTTTATTATTGGCAAGAAAAACTTGTCAAATGACCTTGGCAAATTTTCCTAGTAAAGTTCCTGAGGTTATGACGTACGGTGTGATTCCGATTGTATCCAGAGTTGGAGATTATACCAAATATTATTTGACGAATGATGTCGACAGTATTGTATTTGATGGTTACACATCAGATAAGTGTTGCGAGGCTATAATTAGGGCTACAAGGCTATCTAAGGAAGAAAGAGAAAAAATGTCAGAAAACGCAAGAAAATGTGTGCATGATAAATTCGACTATAGGGTATGGGCTGAAAAAATAAAAGAATATTTCAAAAACAATAATATCTTATGATGGATGCACACACAAAATCAATGATACTTAGAAAAATATGGATAGTATTCGATATAGGAAGTATTCAAAATGACACTAACAATTAATAAAAAAGTAATAGTTCAATATATTCTTATATATTTGATGTTAATATGGCATGATGCGGGGATAGTATTTCTTATAGGGCGAGACTTGAGTAGGCATTTAATTTTAGTTGTCTGTTTAATTTTGATGCTACTTAAGCAGAGGTGCAGAAGCAGAAGAATGATACTGTTTGTGTTTACTATTCTTTTAAATGTTATATTTGTTCGGTGCATAAGTGGTGGAGTTGGCATAAACTATGTTTTAAATGCTTTCTCGGGTATTGCAATTGCATATACAGCATTCATGTATGATAGAGAGAATTTCGTTAATAGATTTGTTAAAAGTGTCGCTTTTTTTGCATTTGTAAGTGTGATATGCTGGCTTATAACTATTGTTGTGCCTAATCTATATGAAAATTTGACTTTTTTTTCTTATTCGCCTTTTAGTAGGAGAATCTATACAACAAATACAAATTATACTTTATCTCCGGTTTATTATCACGGCATTTTGTTATATGTGATGCGAACAGGAAATGAGCTTACTAGAAATAATGGTATATTTAATGAACCAGGATTATATCAGATGGTTTTAAATACCGCACTTTATTTTACAATGTTTTTTCCGGAGCAGTTGAAATGCGGCGCAAAGAAGCAAGAAAGATACATGTTGATTTTGATTATTGCGATTGTAACTTGTCAGTCAACAACAGGATATCTTTCATTGGGTGCAATTATAGTTGGATATCTGATGACAAAACAAAAAGGGAAAAAAAGTTATAAAATTGTTGGCTATATCGTCACTGCTGTAGTAATACTCATGGGAGATTTCTTTATTAATCAGAATAGTAGTTTTATTGGTCAAGTTATCAGTTCAAAGATCATATTTACTTCACAAGGAATAGAATTTGCAAATTCGGGACTAGCAAGAGCAGGTACGGTTTTCATTGTAACGGCTTCTATATTAAAAAACCCGTTTGGTTGTGGGTTTGACACGATTAATAATTTATTTTCGTTGGCTGGGAAAATGTCAGCTGATGGTACTGCCTTGATGTATGATTTGGCAGCGTTAGGAATTCAGATATGGATGATATTGATAGCATTTTTTGTTGTTCCAACATTTAAGAATAAAAAAAATATAGTGACGTTTGGTGTGGTTTTATTTATGTATATTAATACAACACTGGGGCAATCCGATATATTTTATCCGTCGTTACTTATTTTGTCTTTTGGCTATCAGCTATCAGATAAGTGTATTGAAAAAAGTTAAGAGACACAGATAGTTTAAATCTTGTAGAGAAAGTTGTTTATGACCAATTGATTATTGGAAAAATTTTTGGCAGCATGAAATCTGTTATTAATAAGGTAGCAGATTTCTTTATCAGTTTTGCTCAATGACGAAAGGAATTGCGAATTGAAGAAGGATAATATGATTTTAGCTAAGTGGTTTTCACGAATATATAAATGGGCTGTACAGCCTATGACGCATTTGATAAACTGTCTAAAATTTAAGATGAACGGTTTTGGCTATTCTGAAGGATTTGAAACTGCAGGATTGATTGGAATATATGGTAGAACCGGAACGATGGCATTGGGAAAAAATGTAAAAATTAATTCAGCATCTTGGGCGAATCCAATTGGTGGTAGCACGCAAACACAGTTTCAATTATTGGGCGGCAATATTATCATTGGTGATAATGTCGGTCTCTCTAATGTGGCAATTACATGCAAAACAGGTGTTACGATTGGTAATAGGACAATGATTGGCGCCGGAACAGTTATTTACGATACAGATTTTCACCCGATAGATCCTCAGAGAAGAGAATGTTTTCAGGAAGCAAAATCAAAACCAGTCATCATAGAAGAAAATGTATTTGTAGGAGCCCAGTGTATTATTCTGAAAGGAAGCTGTATAGGCCGGAATTCAGTAGTTGGTGCAGGTTCAGTTGTTTCGGCAAACATTCCGGAAAATGAAGTGTGGGCAGGTAATCCCGCAAGATTTGTTAGAAAAATATAGAAGCGCAGTGTGGCGTTTTGGAGGAGATTAGCTATGAAGATATTATGGATGTGTAATGGCAGTTTACCTGCTATCGCAGAAATGCAGAACAAAACAACTGCGGTTTGTTTGGGAGGATGGCTAGAGGGATTATCAAAAAATCTGTTAAGAAACCCGGACATACAGCTGATCTACTGTTATTCGGATTATGAAATCAGTTGTGTTCAGACGGGAGCACGAGACAATTTAAAGTACTATGCAATACCAATGACCAGAAAAGAGGCAAATGAAAGTATGCCGAATACTTCGGTTGCGTATAAAACTTTTTCGGATATTTTAAGAGAAAGTCAGCCGGATATTATTCATTTTTTTGGAACGGAGTTTGTGTATACGGATGCTTTTCTTGACATTTGTATAGATTGTGGTTTTGGTGACAAAGTTGTGGTTTCAATACAAGGTTTAGTATCGAAGTATTTTTTGCATTTTGACGCTGATTTACCAGCACACGTGATTTGGTCAAAGACTCTAAATGAGTTGAAAGGCCATGCTTCATTACGTAATATAAAAAAAAGTTTTAGACAGAGAGGTAATCACGAATGTGTAGCTTTGAAAAAAGCGAAACATATAATTGGAAGAACAAGCTGGGATAGGGCTGTGACAGAATTAATTGCACCAGAGACCCAATATCATTTTTGTAATGAAACATTAAGAGACGAATTTTATACAGGGCAATGGAATCCCAATGCCTGTAATCGATATCAAATCGCAATCAGTCAGTCATCATATCCGATTAAGGGACTACACAAGGTAGTGGAAGCGGTGGCTATGATTGCAGATATTTTTCCTCAAATACAAGTGGTAGTTGGTGGAATCGATGTGTTTCACGGTAACTGTATTAGAGGTAATACGTATGGAAATTATGTAAGAAAGTTAATTCGCAAATATGGGTTGGATGATCATTTTAAATTTGTAGGCATGATAAATGCTTCGGAAATGAAAAAGTTGATGTTGGAAAGTAATGTGTTTGTTTGTCCGTCTGCAATTGAAAACTCACCCAATTCGCTTGGTGAGGCTATGCTTCTTGGAGTTCCCTGTATAGCTTCCGATGTCGGTGGAGTGCAAGATATGATGACACGTGACATAGAGGGTTATGTGTATCCTTTTAATGAAACCTATAAGTTGGCATATTATCTCAAAAAGGTATTTGAAGGAAATGAGCAAATTTTGGATATGGCTCAAGCCGGCAGACGGAAAGCGTTGATTACGCATGATCCGGAAACAAACAATCAACGATTAATGGAGATATATCAAGAGATTGGAGGAGAAGGTGTCATAGAGTAATAGGACATCTTATGTGCATCATGAATATAAAAGAACGCGTTAAGCAAACGTACATTGGAAATTTATTGTTAGTTATGTGGCAGTGGTATAAAAAAGAGAGAACTGTTTTTTTTTCATCGTATAGAAACATGGCAGACATATATGACTAACCGAAGTGCATCAAATCGAAATCGTATATTTTATTGTGGAATATGTGAAACGTCTAACATGGGTGACATTGCTCAAACATACTGCACAAGATTATGGTTACAAAAGAATTATCCAGAAAGCTATTACGAGTGCATCCACAGTGTATAGGAAGTAACGTGTTGCTTGGCTCAGGTGTCAGAATTTTTGATACAGACTTTCATCCGATATCTGCTAATGATCGCAAAAAAGGTATTTTAGATTGTATCAAGACAGCACCTGTGAAAATTGAAGATAATGTTTTTATAGGAACAGATACAATTATTTTGAAGGGTGTAACAATTGACCCAAATAGCGTTATTGGTGCTGGAAGTGTTGTTACTACCAATGTTCCATCTAATGAAATTTGGGCAGGAAATCCCGCACATAAATTAAAGGAGGTATAATAAGTTGTGCCTTGTGATTCTTGAGAGGAGTGCACTTTTATGAAACATAAAATAATAATTGGAGCAACTGAAAAAAGTGCTCTACGAAGTGTCTTTATTAAGCCAATCAGTATGGTTTTAAGTTTATTATATACGCCTGCGCTTCTGGCATATCTTGGAGACGAAAAATATGGCGTATGGGCAACGATTCTTTCAGTAATCAGTTGGGTCAATTACTGTGATATAGGGATCGGTAATGGTCTTAGGAATATCCTTACTGTATCGCTTACAGAGAAAAATTATGAACGCGCAAAACGTACTGTTTCTACCGCATATATTTGCCTCACTGGAATTTCTTTATTCATATTAGCAATCCTTCTGATTTCAATAAAACTGGTTAACTGGAATACTTTATTTAATACAGATATAGATATAAATGTTACACTGTTAATCAGTTTTGTTTTTATTTGTGTGAATTTTGTTCTTGCGCTATGTAATACGTTGTTGTATGCTTTGCAAAAATCGGAATTGGTGAGTTTACAATCGGTGTTTGTACAACTAATTAACATTATATCTGTTTACGTGTTGCAGAGAATAAGCTCAGGAAATCTAGTTCTACTGGCGATTACCTTTGGTGCTAGCTCATTACTTGTATACATGTCAACAACCTTTAATTTACTTAGAAATAAAAAATATCTTCGACCTTCGTTCAAATGCTTTGATAAGAAAATGGTAAAAGATATCAACCAGCTTGGTTTGAAATTTTTTATTGCGCAGATTTCCTTTGTCGTTTTATATACAACTGATAATATTATCGTATCAAAGTACTTTGGAGCAGCCCAAGTGACGCCATTTAGCCTTGTTGATAAAGTTTTTAATATTGGGTACAGTGTATTTGCTGCTTTTTTAACTCCGTATTGGTCAAAAACAACGGCAGAATTAGCTTCCCATAATTTTGATGGGATTAGGAAATATTTCAGAAATTTGAATATTCTAGCGCTCTTTTTCTCCTGTGGGTGTATTGCAGTGGCATTTATTTTTAGAACGGTTGTTAATGCGTGGCTTGGAAAAACGATAGAATTTTCCAATGAATTGATCGGTGTTATGTGCATATATTATTGCATCTATTCCTTTTGTGGAGTATCTAGTCCAATAATTAACGGACTTGGAGCTGTAAATGGCGTAATGCTGTTAGGGATATTTCAAGGTATCGTAAATATTCCGCTATCGATATACCTTGCTACAGATGGTGGGCTTGGTATAGTCGGTGTGCGTTTTGCAACATTAATATTGGTTAGTATAGGTGCTGTCTATCAATTTATTTATTTTTATTACACACTTAATAAGCTAGAGAAGAAAGAAACGTTGCGCAGTGGAGGGCTTCATGAATAAAGGTGCACAGCCATTAATTACAATATACACTTGTGTGTATAATATGGCAGACAAAATTAATAATAGAAGGCAATGCCATTAAGCTAGGTGTTCGAGGTTGTGTTCGAATTTGCATTGAAACATGTGCAAGAGGATATTTTGGTGCTTGGAAATACAGATTCAGAAAAAAGGGCATGCTGATAAGACAGATGCTGTTCATCTGTCAAAAATGACAATCTTCAGTGGTAGAGCCTAAGGCTATCGATATCCGAAATGAATCGTACTGATTCCACGGAGGGGCCGGTCAAATTGTCGGAATTTTTCTTTTACAGCATGGACGTATTTCAACATCAACTTAATGATATCAATAGGTTTATCGGAGTCCCTGCGAATAAAGAACTTTCTTGCTGTTTTCAGAGCAGAAGAAATGTCGATTTCGTAAAGATATTTGTTATCATTCTTCCGTTTTTTTTTCTTGTTTTCTTCAGCTGCTTCGTTAGCAATGAAGATTCCGAAATTATAGAGTGTCAGATTTGCATAGATTTCCTGTTTTAGGAATTCGGTTTTTTGACTGAGGGGAATAGAAAGGGTCAGGCACCGGAAATTTTTTATAAAGAAAGCCTAAAAGTTTTATAAACACGCCGCACAACCTGTGCGGTAGTCATCCAAGTCAACAGCCTCTGCGTGGCGGGTGATAGACTGTGAACTTCCAGTAAATTTACGACTAAAATCGATTTACCCGCATAAATACTCAATGTCATTAACTTAACATTTAGTGCTTTATGAGAAAGGAGAACATCACATATGAAGAATCTATATTCACTATTTTTATCCCAGGCATACAGGGATTGCTGGGATGATTATAACCGCTCATTAAAACTTAAGAATTTCCCGAAATGGGACTATGTAATCCTGACAGCTTCCAATGAGCAGCAGGCCGAGGGATTTCGTAAGCAGATAGAGGAACGTAGGGCTTTTCTCCCGAAGGAGACCACTTTTGTTGCAATTCCGGATCGCGATGGTAAGCGTGTGGGATCTGGCGGAGCAACTCTGGAAGTGCTGAAATACCTGCATGAGCAGGAAGAATCCTTTGACGGTCTTCGTATACTGGTTATTCATTCGGGTGGAGACAGTAAGCGTGTACCGCAGTATTCTGCATTGGGTAAGCTTTTTTCACCGGTACCGCATGCATTGCCGAATGGACGTAATTCTACTTTGTTTGATGAATTTATGATTTGTATGAGTTCTGTGCCATCACGTATCCGTGAAGGTATGGTTCTGTTATCCGGAGATGTTCTGCTGTTGTTTAATCCGCTTCAGATTGATTACAACAACGTCGGTGCCGCAGCGATTTCCTTTAAGGAACATGTAGAAACTGGTAAGAACCACGGAGTCTATCTGAATGGCGAGAATGGAAATGTAAAGTGTTGTCTGCAGAAGAAATCTGTAGAAGTTCTGCGTGAAGTAGGGGCTGTAAATGAATCTGATTATGTGGACATCGATACAGGGGCTCTTATTTTCAGTACAGAGATGATGAAATCCTTGTATACTCTGATCGAAACAGAGGCAGATTATGACAGACATGTAAATGAGAAGACCAGACTTTCTCTGTATGCAGACTTTTTGTATCCGCTGGCAGAGGAATCTACTCTGGAAGCTTTTTATCAGGAGAAACCAGAAGGAGAATTTTGTCAGGAACTGACTGAGGCAAGAAAACGTGTGTGGGAGGCATTGCGTCCATACAGGATGAAATTGCTTCGTCTGGCACCGGCTAAATTTATTCATTTTGGTACAACGAGAGAAATCCTGAAACTGATGAGCGGTGGTGTAGATGAGTATCGTGAACTTGGCTGGGGACGTTTGGTTGGAAGCAGTATTAATGATAGTGATACAGCAGGCTATAACAGTGTTTTAAGCAGCAGAGCAAATATGGGTAAAAACTGTTATCTGGAAGTTTCTTATGTGCATGGTAATTCAGAAGTGGGAGAGAATTGTGTTCTTTCTTATATTGATATTCATGATGAGGTGATTCCGGCTGATGTTGTTTTGCATGGACTGAAACAGAGAGATGGAAAGTTCATTGTCCGTATTTTTGGTATCAATGATAATCCGAAAGAGAACAGACTGTTTGGACGAGATCTGGACAAGATCGAAAAGGATCTTGGAGTGAAACTGTGGGAGGATGATTCCCATACGTTATGGTCAGCTGCCCTGTATCCGGAAAAAGACACGATTGAGGAAGCGGTCAAAGCCGCCTTAAATCTTTATGCGATTGTAAAGGGAGAAGATCAGGCGGATCTTTCCGCATGGAGAGAAGCACAGAAAAAATCTCTTTGTTCGGGATTTAATGATGCAGATCCGGATGCGATCATTGCCTGGAATAAGAGAATGGCAGATCTGGTTGCGATGGATGAGATTGCGAAAGCAATCCGAAACAAAGTGCCGGCAGCTAAACTGGGGAAGAGAGAGTCGCTGACAAAAATACAGAAGGAATGGCTGGAACGTCGGATCAGAAAAGCAGATTTTAGTGAAAAAATGCGTCTTCATTATTATCTGGGAACCATTCTGGAGGACGAAGATGAGGTTCAGGAATGTTTCGGCACGATTCAGTCAGAGGTTCTGGCTACAACGCTCAGAAATTTGTCTTATAATGAAAATGCTCGAATCGTCACAGAAAAGCATACAGTAAAATTGCCGCTTCGTGTCAACTGGGGCGGTGGATGGAGTGATACACCTCCATATTGTAATGAAAATGGCGGTACAGTACTGAATGTGGCGATTCTTCTGAATGGGCAGAAGCCTGTAGAAGTCACACTGGAGAAGCTTAGTGAGAAGAAGATTGTTTTCGACAGTCGTGATATGGATGTTCATGGAGAATTTGATACGATTGAGCCGCTTCAGGCAACTGGTGATCCATTTGATCCGTTTGCTCTGCAGAAAGCATGTCTGCTTGCCTGTGGAATTATTCCAAAAGAAGGAAGTAGTCTGGATGAGGTTCTGGATCGTCTTGGTGGTGGATTTGAAATGCATTCTGAAGTAACTAACGTTCCAAAAGGATCCGGGCTTGGTACTTCATCTATTCTTTCTGCAGCTTGTGTAAAAGCAGTATTTGAGTTTATGGGAATTGAATATACAGAGAAAGATCTTTACGCGCATGTGCTTGCTATGGAACAGATCATGTCTACTGGTGGCGGCTGGCAGGATCAGGTAGGAGGAATCACTCCAGGGTTGAAATACATTACCTCTATGCCAGGAATTGATCAGCAGTTAAAAGTAACGCACGTGGATATCCCAGAGTTTGCAAAGAGGGAACTGGATGACAGATTTGTTCTGATTTATACCGGACAGAGAAGACTTGCCCGTAACCTTCTTCGTGATGTCGTCGGACGTTACGTTGGAAATGAACCAGACAGTCTTTTTGCTTTGGAAGAAATCCAGAAAACAGCAGCTTTAATGTGCTTCGAATTGGAACGTGGCAATGTAGATGGATTTGCAAAACTTCTGGATTACCACTGGGAACTGAGTAAAAAAGTTGATGCAGGAAGCAGTAATACTTTGATTGAGCAGATATTCAGTAGTATTGAAGAACTGATTGATGGGAAGCTTGTCTGCGGTGCCGGCGGCGGAGGATTCCTGCAGGTTATCCTGAAGAAAGGTGTTACAAAGCAGCAGGTAGAGAATCGACTGAATGAAGTGTTTATGGACAGTTTGGTTGGTGTGGCTGATTGTAAGCTTGTGTGGGAATAAAAAATCTGGGTATCACTATAAAGTAAAATTTTGAACGAGAAATTTAAGGATTATGGGAAGCATGTGGATGAAGTAGTTAACGTGATTTGCGAGAAGGGCTACAAGGCATAAAGTCGATGATGACTCTGGAAATTACCCAGAGTCGTTTTGCACAGCCTAGAGCGTGTCTGAAAAAGGCTTTCTGCAAGATGTGCGTCACAATTTGTGAGATATTTTGCCCGAATGAGGGCGTCGTAGCGGGCTACGGCAACTGAATTCGGGTGAAATATCCCACAAAGTGGGGCGTGCAGATTGCGGGAATGATTTTTCAGACACACTCTAGCAGTGATTCCGCTACAGCTGCTTGGCTATTATGTATCTGTAGCCAAAGGTCTGGATGTGGATAAGCCGAGAAACCTCGCTAAAAGTGTGACTGTGGAATAAAAGATAGCAAGAGAGAAAAATTATGAACACAACATTACTTATCATGGCAGCCGGTATCGGCAGCCGTTTCGGAACAGGAATTAAACAGTTGGAGCCGCTAGATGATGCTGGACATATCATCATGGACTACTCAATCCATGATGCGATTGAGGCAGGTTTCAACCATGTGGTATTTATCATCCGTAAGGATATCGAGAAGGAGTTCAAAGAGGTCATGGCATGTACAAGGCTGACCTGTTCAGTGATCTGTAAACGACGATGAAAGAAACGATCGATTTACTCGGAAAGATCCTCACAAACATTTTAACTGCTCTTTATGAGCCGTTTGGATTCTCGCTCTTGCTTTCTTTTCTTGCTATGTTTTTCTACCTGTATGCGTATGAGCCAATACATGCTGGCAAAGGCTGGAAGAGTGCCATAGTGACCTGGTATCAGAAATTCAAAGAGAGTGTGTTCTTTCGGAAACTATTCTTTCTGGCCTTTGTGACCTCACTTATTCTGTTCCGGACCCTGTTAAACCGTCAGCTGTGGATGAATCCTTTATCCGATGTCATGGGCGGCTGGGGCATCTGGGAGACAGTGAACGGCGAACAGAAGCTGACCACCGAGTGTATTGAGAACGTAATCATGATGGTGCCGTTCTCAGCAGTAGTGATGTGGACGTTCGGAGAGAAGATTGGAAACGGCTGGAAGAAGATCCTGTGGCAAAGCGGGAAGATAGCATTTATCTTCTCGATAAGCATTGAGATGTTGCAGTTGTTGCTTCGCTTGGGAACGTTTCAGCTATCAGATATCTTCTATAACACACTTGGTGGAATGATTGGCGGATTGATGTATTGTGCAGTGATGAAGGCAAGAAAGCGTCTGTAAAACTGGATGAAATTGTGATATACTGGGAGCGGAAGCTCCCTACGCTGCTCTGATAATCACACACCTCTCCGTGGTGAGCAGCAGGCAACGCTGATATAAGCGGCTAAGATGTGGAGAGAAAACTATGTAACAGAAACAAACTAATTGAGGGGGAATAAACATGGCAAATGATTCAATGAAGAAAGAGTTAGTTGCGCATAAGGTTTATTCGGCGTGGCAGTTTATTACATATACAGAAAAAAATATTGACACCGTGCAGTATTGCGCAGATACAATTAATAATATCATTGGTAAGATGACAATGAAAACTGTGCGTTGGCAACAGGATATTTCTACCGATTTTGTTGATGATGTTACTAAAAATGGGAAAAAAGTAAAACGATTATTAGTTACAACGGAAAATTCTCCAGTATATGAAGTAAGAGTTGCGGGGAAGAAGATTGATCCGTGGTTTTTGTTTGACAAATTGTTGCGTGATTTCTTCCAGTATACGATGAATGCATTTGACTCCATGAGCCAAATTATTAATGCCGGATTGTTGGCTAATAAGAGGAAGAAGATTGATTCTGTTGATATTCAAAAAATGACGGCAACTTTCAATCAGCAAACATATAGCACAGCTTTCCCTAAAATGCAAGTGTGGCTAAATAAAACAGCACAATCGCAAGAGTTTCAGTATATTGAAGCGATAAATAATAGAACTAAGCATACAGCTGATATTGCAAATAAGCTCTCGATGGGTATCTTGGGAAGTTCCAACACTACGGAAATTGGTCCATTCTTCCGTAAAGATGTGCAGCATGATAAGATAGAATTATCAGATCAGCTTCAAACAACCTTAGATTTTTTGAATAATTCATGGAATGATTTTTTGACCGTGTTTCAAGAAGAGTATGTAAGAGATGTTTATACAGAAAATCGGAAGCATGCCATTTCGGGTGTTCGACAGCAGAAATTAAAGGATGAGCCGGATCAAGATCTATCTTATGCATATATTTCGGCAGATACTACTTTTGATGCTATGCCAGAGGAATTGTATATTTTGCTGGTAAGCGAAAATGAAAATGAAGTATATGCGCATGAGTGTTCGTTTGATACAATTCTTGTTACAGGAACGAATAACCTTGATGTGTTAGGCAGATACTGTGCTGAGGATGTAATAGGTGATGACAGCCTTTTACATTATCGTAAGTATGTAAAAGATAAAACAGTTATCGGTGATGCGTGTATGTTTTATGTACATCAGGAAAATACTGTATTTTACCATAAAAATCCATATTTTAATGTTGAGTCTGTGTCAGATGACGAAACATTTCTCGCACGCACATCGTTACCTTTTTAATAGCTAAAGAGTAACTATTCAGAACCCCCTATTCGAAAATGAAATCTGGGCATCCTGAGATTGCCTTTCTGATTGCATTGTATGCGTTGTGCCCTTGCTTATGGGCTGTGCCAACATAGGACATGATTTTCAGATAATCCCTGGCTCCTTCTTCACTTCGGAAGCAGCCTGATACTTTCGTCTTAACTTTTATCATCCTTAAATCTCGTTCCGCCTGTTATCTTCATATAAGGATAACAGGCGGAGCGCGCCGTGCGCCAGGTGGTGATTGGCCGGAAGAACTGGATGTTCTCCGACACGCAGGACGGCGCAAGAGCAACAGCGATTGCATACTCAATTATGAATACTGCCAAGTTCAATGGGCTGCGGGTGTACGAGTATCTGGAACATCTTCTGGATACGATATACCGAACACCCAAGAATCTGCTGGACTTGAATAAGCTCCTGCCTTGGAGTTAAGAGATGCAGGCGGCATTCAGCATGGAGTGACCGCCAGTCTTCTGACCTGCCACGGTTTTATTGAGCGCTTACTCCGGAAACCATAGGAAGGACAGAGAAGAAATGGTACAACTGACTGACAACCTGACAATCTCGACCATTAGATCCGGCAAGGGCGATTGTGTACATATTCGTTTTATTGGGAGTTCCGGTCAACCGCATAATATTATTGTTGATTCTGGCCCAACTTCATCAGCTGGTGAGTTCAGAAATCTCCTGACCAGTATAATTCGCTCTGGCGAAACCTTGGATGCCCTGATAATCACTCATTACGATGATGACCACATTGGAGGAATTCTCAAGGCTTGCGACCCCGGCTTTACTGAGATCTATTTCAACGCGTATGCAGAGACCACAGAAACGGAGAATCTGTCAGCTACGCAAAATCAGCGGCTATTTCACAGTCTTGATAGATCAAAGATCCATTCAAGCGTGTTGGCTGGAGATGAAATCGCGATTGATGGGGCAAGGATTATTGTTCATGCACCGACGCCAGAGATGTTGAGCAGAGCAATGGCAAAGATGGAGGAAGTAAATGCCCAGCTCGCATCTGTGTCTGATTGGACTTGTTCACTTGATGATCTGATGGCTAAACCGTATCCAAGCTCAGATACTTCTATTGCGAATCAGTCGAGTATCGTTTTTACATTTGAGTATGCAGGAACCCGAATCCTATTCTGTGGAGATGCGTGGGCCGAGAACATTCCGGGCGGGAAGTATGATCTTGTGAAACTTCCTCACCACGGTAGTATCAGGAATATATCGGATGCTCTGCTCTCAAGAATCCAGGCAGATACATTTCTTATCTGTGCGGATGGGACATCGCACCCGAATAAACAGACAATTGCAAAGTTACTACAGCAATACGGAAACATCTCTATCTACAGTAATTATTCGTGGTGGATGAATGGATTCCTCATGACAGATGATATGAAGTACATAAAGAATAGCAATTTGAAGCTGCTGATTATATAAGAGGTACATATGAGACAACATGAGACATATTCCGTGCTTATCACGGATGACAAAGGGAAAAGGGGAACCGGCACACTGTTTTACGCAGAAGACGCTGCGTCTTTCTATGTCCTGACATGTGCACATGTGATCTATACGTCTCATCAGATAAACATTCAGATTTTGATTCCTGCTGAGGGTGGCCCAAAGGAAGAATCTATAGTTGTTAGTCGTGACCATTTTAGATTCTCTCCAATTGATAAGGCGACTGTTATAGGCGATGATAGCACTCATACCTGTGATATTGCTATCATTGAATGCGCGAAAGGCAACCTTCAACTTACGCCCACTCGATATGCACTGTATCCGATGACCAGTGGGGAACGGATAGTTGCAGTAGGCTATCCAAAAGGTTCAGATAGTCCGGTATATTATCAGCAAGATGAACTGACAGCTAAAGTTCTGAAAATTCAGGATGATCAGGATTATTTTATCATCCGTGTTGATGAAGCATTTCTAAATTCGGCCGACAGAGAAGCCGAGTTAAAGGGATTCTCGGGATCGCCGGTGTGGGACGAAGAAAGCCTTGGAGATCAGACGCTTCTATTTGGCGGATTGATGGCTATTGGAGTTGGAAGCAACATTAACAGAGGCCGGGTTAATGTCATGAATGCTCGTCTGTTGCAAACTCTTATGAGAGATGAATTTGGTGTGACCATTGAATCAGGTCTTCCTATGGTAGATGACAGTGAGATTGCACCAGGCTACGAAGAGCCTGAGGAGTCTCCGGATCAGTTGATGGTCAGAGCTGGTTGGATTGAAAATGAAAGGCGAAAAGCCCAGACATATGTAGATACATTGCAGCTATTAAAGGCTGTAGAGTCTACTCGCCTGACAATCGATAATTCTGAATTCTCAAAATGTTCGGATGAGCAGAAAATATCTATCTATGGAGTTCTTCATGAAGCATATAGGCTTGCCAGAGACTTTGATATTTACGATCAAATAAGTGAGAAGATGAGGAAAGCCGGATTAACCAGTCCTCGTGACGATTTGACGGAAGCCGTCAGGTATTATGAAGCACAGGAACTGGATAAAGCCGATGAGTTTATTAAGAAGGCTCTCTCTAAGAATCCCGCTGGTAATGAAGAACGTGTTTTAGCAATGGCAATTCGAGCGGCTAAAAGAGATTGCGATATATCCGCTGTTTCTGAGTTTCTAGGTAGTCGTGATCAGCTTTTGATTAAACCAAAGGATGAGCGAGAAGAAGAATTTCTATACCAGACACTTGGATTTGTCCTTTCAAACTATTTCAAAGAGACGACAAGAGCATTGCGCTGCCTTAATAGAGCATATCAGATCAGCGGTAACTTTATTATTCTGGAAACCTTGGCGCTGACATATTATCAGCATTCTATCCGAGATGCTTTTATTGAAGAAGGAAGCGACAAGATAGATCCAGCAAGGATTCATACAGACGCAATAGAAAAAGCTCGGGACGCACTTCTTCGAGTATTTTCAGCTGCAGATGAAATGTGGCTTAAGGGAACATTTGGAAGAGCCGGATTACAAATATTTAAATGTTTCTATTTCATGCATGACAATTTCCGAATCTATAAGCATTATCATGATGTAATGAAATATTTTGACTTCCCAGATGGGGAAACTAAAAGAGATATACAGCTCTGTTATCTTGATGTGGCGATAAGAAAAGAGCCAGTCAATATAGATGATTATGATGCTCTAACAGACCATGATAAAAAGTTTTATGAACTTGCCATATTGCTTGAAGCTCCGATGCGCTTGTTTAATGTTGGCCTTGACATACAAGCTCCGATATCGGAGAAGGAACTTCTTAATGTCCTTACAGATGGGGAAAAACGGCTTCAAGAGTTAATAGAAACGCAGACGGACGACAGGCTTGGCTTTGATGGGGTGCACACATCTTTTGCTAATCTTTATGGCAATGGAATCATGCGCTTTCAATGGCATGCCGTCTCTGAAGTTAAGCGGCATTGTGAGAGCATTAAGAATCCTACAGGGATAGAGTCCTTCCAGATTTATATTGACGAACTTGAGACTGATGATTTCAAGGCGATAGAGAATAGATACAAGGCTTTCTTCGAAAAATATGATGATATTATCTCGTTTGAAGAATGGTGTCACTTCTATATTCGACATGGAGAATATCTGAAGACGAAGGAACTATATGATAGTGTATTTGATGAACGGAAATATCTGATTGAAGATCAGCCTGAGTACTTCTATCGGTCATATATTGATTTCACCTTGGCTCACCAGTTTGATTTGACACCAGCTCTTAGATGTTTTGTTGAGCACAGCGATGAATTCAAGGATATCTTTATATACATGTCTTTTGAGATGGACTTGAAATTTGCTACATGCACATTCAATGATCCAGATCAAATGCTTGATGATGTAAAGATTCTCCTGGATGAAGGGCTATATACTGAAGCGGATTATAATGAAAAGTGTCTTATCATTAACATGTTAAATTGCCGCCCAGCGCAGGCAGAACAGTATGCTGGATGGGCACATGGAATGCATCCGTTGCTTAGCAGTAAGTATGAAAGGATGCTTTTAGTGTGGAGAGGAGCACAAGTAATGCCCAACACGCACTGGAACAGCATGCAGCAATGGATAGTGGCTCAAATGTTCGATGTATATAAGAAAGAGAAGTGGTTACGCAATCCGAAAGACATCCTTTTTGAAAGCTGCACTTCAGAGAATAAGGCGATTGTTGTTGACCTCTGGACACTGTATTTCTTTGTAAAAGTTCAGGCACCAGAAGTGATGAGTCACTTCAAAACGATTTATATCACACATGATACCGTTTCCATGGCGTTACAAGAAATAAATCAGGTGAACGATGACGATATAAGAAGAGTGCTGATTCATTTGCAGCGAGAAGGCAATGTTAAATTGTTGTCGCCCACATTGGAACAGCAGTTGACGGTTCGGGATCCCAGCTATAATTTCATGGAAGTTTATAGTGCATGTCTTCTGGCGCAGGAGCTTAACTGTCCGGCGTTTGTAGGGGAATTTAGATTTGAAATTCCTGAACAGCTTCGGTCTAAAGTTATTAGACCAGACAACCTGAAAGAAGTTATGGATTGCGTCATGGATAAGAAGTTGCTGGAAGCGGAGTAATCTCCTGTGTCCATCGGCGCAGCCGCAGAGCAGGGTAACTAATCAACCCACACAATCAACCATCCTTTTCAACACCCTATGTCCATCATCTTCCTGATAACTTACCTCGTTTCGCCACTGGGCATAGAAAGGGTCAGGTATCGGAAATTCGGCGAGAAAATCACTGTGCTTTTTTAGAAGTATATCGTTTAGAACGAAACTATCTGTATCCGTTTCTTCTCCGGGGCGGCGTGTGCAAAAAAATATGACAGAAAAAGCTAAAAGGGGAGGTATGTGGGCTATGAAGGACTTATTTTTACATGATTCTCAGGATGACTCCCCCATTGTTTTTTCAGACCGCGTTCTTTACACCCCGACATCTTTTGCAAAGACTGCCCTTTTATACCTGCAGGAGATCGGAAGCCTGCAGGCAAAGAAACCGCATACTTCCTCCCGCACCCGCCTGCCGTCATACCTGTTTTTCTGTGTTAATTCCGGCTCCGGTGAGCTGGAATATCAGGGGAAGCGGCATAAGCTGGGTAAGGGGGACTGCGTGTTCATTGACTGTCAGCTGCCGTACTCGCACAGTACCGATACAGACCTGTGGTCACTGTCATGGATCCATTTTTCCGGTGTGACCATGCAGACTGTTTATCAGAAATACCAGGAGCGTGGAGGACGGTCGGTATTCCGACCGGATAACTTTGCCGATTTCCAGTCACTCCACCAGTCGCTGTTTGATCTTGCAGCTTCAGATGACTATATCCGGGATATGCGGATCAACAGTGGATTGAATGAACTGCTGGTATTTCTCATGAACGAGTCGTGGCACCCGGCAGAGCATCCGGACAGGGCACGGAAAAAGCAGAACCTGTTGCCGGTCCGGAACTACCTGGAAGCGCACTATACGGAGAAGATCGTGCTGGATGAACTGGCAGACCGGTTTTTTATCAGCAAGTTCCATCTTTCCCGGGTGTTCAAGGAGCAGTTCGGGGTCAGTATCCATACCTATGTCCGGAACCTCCGTATCACAAAGGCCAAGCAGATGCTGCGCTTTACGGATAAGAAGCTGGAAGATATCGGCTACCGGTGCGGTCTTGGCGCACCGCATTATTTCAGCCGCATCTTCAGACAGGTCGAGGGCATCACACCGTCGGAGTTCCGTGAGAAGTGGGGCGAGGCAGGGCGCTGAGACAGGAGAAAGAAAGGGAAAGACACAGAAACCGGCAGGATGGCCGGAAAATCTGAAAAAAGAGGAGAGAAGGAAATATGAAGAGTTTATATTCAATGTTTTTGTCACAGGCATATCAGGACTGCTGGGATGATTACAACCGTTCCGTGAAACTGAAAAATTTCCCCAGATGGGATTATGTGATCCTGACGGCATCCAATGACCGGCAGGCAGAAGGATTCCGCAGGTAGATCGAGGAGCGCAAGGAGTATCTTCCGGCAGGGACAAGGTTTGCAGCGGTCCCGGACCGGGATGGCGAGCGTGTGGGTTCCGGCGGTGCGACGCTGGAGGTGTTAAAGTATCTCCATGAGCAGGAGGGGGACTTTCGGAAGCTGCGCGTTCTGGTCATCCACTCAGGTGGTGACAGCAAGCGTGTGCCGCAGTATTCCGCGCTGGGGAAACTGTTCTCACCGGTGCCACACCAGCTGCCGGATGGACGCAGCTCTACGCTTTTTGATGAATTCATGATCTGCATGAGTTCGGTCCCGTCCCGGATCCGTGAGGGGATGGTGCTGCTGTCCGGGGATGTGCTGCTTCTGTTTAATCCGCTGCAGATCGACTACAATAATGTCGGTGCGGCAGCAATTTCTTTTAAGGAGCGTGTGGAAGTCGGAAAGAACCATGGCGTATATGTGAACGGGGAAGATGGTAACGTGAGATGCTGTCTCCAGAAGAAGCCGGAGGAGGAACTGCGAAAGGCCGGTGCGGTGAATGAGGCCGGCTGTGTGGACATTGACACCGGTGCGCTGATCTTCAGTACCGCCATGATGGATTCGCTGTATTCCCTGATCGGGACAGAGGAAGGGTATGACCGGTATGTCAACGGGACGGTGCGTCTGTCCCTGTATGCGGATTTTCTCTATCCGTTAGCGGAGGACTCTACGCTGGAGCAGTTTTATCTGGAGAAGCCGGAAGGGGAGTTCTGTGAAGAGCTGACAGAAGCGAGGGAACAGGTGTGGAAGGTGCTCCGTCCTTACCGGATGAAGCTGCTGCGTCTGGCTCCGGCGAAGTTTATCCACTTTGGCACCACAAAGGAGATCCTGGCACTGATGTGCGGCGGCGTGGAGGAGTATGCCGGCCTTGGCTGGAGCAGCCGGGTAGCAAGCAGCATCAGCGGCAGCACGGCCGGGTATAACAGCGTGCTGAGCAGCCGGGCTTCCATTGGGAAGGACTGCTATCTGGAGGTATCCTATGTCCACAGCCGTGCAAAGGTGGGGAACAACTGTGTCCTTTCCTTTGTGGATCTCCACGATGAGGTGGTCCCGGACGGGGTGGTCCTGCATGGGCTGAAACAGCGTGACGGGAAGTTTGTCGTGCGCATCTTTGGCGTGCAGGATAATCCGAAGGAGAACCGGCTGTTTGGCAGGGATCTGGATGAGGTGGCGGAAAAGCTCGGCACGGATCTCTGGGATGGCGGAAACCATACCCTCTGGACGGCAGAACTTTATCCGGAGAAGGACACCGTGAGGGAAGCGGCAGCGGCGGCGCTGAACCTGTATGCGCTCGTGACCGGGGAAGGCAGGCCGGAGGACTGGAAAGAGAGTCCGCGCAAGTCGCTGTGTTCCGGTTTCAATGCGGCTGACCCGGATGCCATCATCGCATGGGACCGCCGCATGGCAGACCTGGTGATGATGGATGAACTGGCAAAGGCGATCCGCGGACAGGTGCCGGCACAGACGCTCCCGAAGCGCAGGGCACTGACGAAGATCCAGAGACACTGGCTGGAAAAACGCCTTGCAAGGGCAGATTTCAGTGAGAAGCTCCGCCTGCATTATTACCTTGGTGTGGTGCTGGAGGATGAGAACGAGGTGCAGAAGTGCTTTGGGACCATCCAGTCCGAAGTGCTGGAGGCTACGGTACGCAGTCTCAGCTACAATGAAACGGCACACATTGTGAAGGATACCCATACCGTGGAACTGCCGCTGCGTGTGAACTGGGGCGGCGGATGGAGCGATACCCCACCGTACTGCAATGAGCATGGCGGTACGGTGCTGAATGCGGCGATTCTGTTGAACAATGAGAGGCCGGTGGTGGTGAAGCTGGAACGCATCGATGAGCCGAAGGTGGTCTTTGACAGCCGTGACATGGATGTACACGGGGAGTTTGAGGAGATCGGTGAGCTGCAGCGCACGGGGGATCCGTTTGATCCCTTTGCCCTGCAGAAGGCATGCCTGCTTGCCTGCGGCATCATCCCGATGAAAGGGCACAGCCTGAAAGAGATACTGGAGCGTCTGGGCGGCGGCTTTGTCATGCATTCAGAGGTGACAAATGTGCCGAAGGGTTCCGGTCTTGGTACCTCATCGATCCTTTCCGCTGCCTGTGTGAAGGCGGTGTTTGAGTTCATGGGGATCGGATATACAGAGGAAGACCTGTATTCCCATGTACTGGCCATGGAGCAGATCATGTCCACCGGAGGCGGCTGGCAGGATCAGGCGGGAGGTGTCACACCGGGACTGAAGTACATCACTTCCATGCCGGGGATCGACCAGAAGCTGAAGGTGGTACATGTGGAGATCCCGGAGGAAGCAAGGAAGGAACTGGACGAGCGTTTCTGCCTGATCTACACCGGTCAGCGCAGGCTGGCAAGAAACCTGCTCCGTGACGTGATCGGACGGTATGCCGGCAATGAGCCGGACAGTGTGTTCGCGCTGGAGGAGATCCAGAAGGTGGCGGCGCTGATGCGGTTTGAACTGGAGCGCGGCAACGTGGACGGCTTTGCGAAACTGTTGGATTATCACTGGGAGCTGAGCAAGAAGGTGGATGCCGGAAGCAGCAACACGTTGATCGAGCAGATCTTCAGCAGTATCGGGGAGATGATCGATGGCCGGCTGGTTTGCGGAGCAGGCGGCGGTGGATTCTTACAGGTCGTGCTGAAGAAAGGCGTGACGAAGGAACAGGTGGCAGAGCGTCTGCATGAGGTGTTTATGGACAGCCTTGTGGATGTGGCGGACTGTAAACTGCTGTGGGAATAGAAGCTTCTCTGATAATGAATTGAAATATCGGGGGCAGCCCCATGAAATAAGTTTCCAGAGTCTGACCCTATGAAGTACAACTAAAAAGGATAAAGCAGAGCTAAAAGATCTATAAAAGAAGCATAAATGTTGCTGATTTCTCAGTTTGTCGCTAATCAGATTTGCTCCCATGTCACAGATCTGCTAAGTTTTGTGTCATTGGCATTTTTGTGCAATCCGGCAGATTTCCTGCCGGATTATCTGTTTCATTTACAATGTTACATATGAGCTGAGTGCTTCAAGTGCTTTTACAATACTGATGATGTCCACCTTTGACAGCTCCGGATAGTCTTGTTCAAGGCGTTCCCTGTTCCAGAAGCAGTCCGACAGGGACGATATTTCTGTGCCGATCCCCCAGTTGGGAATACACAGATACTTTCCATATGCATGTTTTCCTACCAGCAGATGGAAAGTGCTTCCACGGGCGGTCACCTCAAACTCATTTCTGTTTATGTTTAATGGACGGATATGGAATTCTAGGGTCAGATCCTATGAAGTACCTATAAAATGAGTAAACGAGTCCTAAAAGTTCTGCGATATTTCATGGTGTCAGACCCCAATGTTGGCCACACATATGGGCGGTAAGATCGGTGTTCTTGTAGATGTTGAAACAGACGTAGTTAACGATGCTGTTAAAGAAATGGCTAAGAACGTAGCAATGCAGATTGCAGCTCTGAAACCACAGTACACAAGTGACAGCGAAGTAAGCGCAGAATACATTGAGTATGAGAAAGAAATCCTTATGGCTCAGATCCAGAACGATCCGAAAGAATCCCAGAAACCGGCTAAGGTTATCGAAGGAATGATCACAGGACGTATCAAAAAAGAACTTAAAGAAATCTGCCTTCTTGACCAGACATACGTTAAAGCTGAAGACGGAAAACAGTCTGTAGCTAAATACGTAGAGCGGGTTGCTAAAGAAAACGGCGCTAAGATTACAGTCAAAGGTTTCGTACGTTACGAGACAGGCGATGGTATCGAAAAGAAAGAAGAAAACTTTGCAGAAGAAGTTGCAAAACAGATGGGAAACTAAATTCCTAGATAACATGAATTTTAAAACTCTTGAAAAGCTCAGAAAATGGGCATTTTCAAGGGTTTTTTGCAGTTTAAGAGAAATTCATAAATTATCATAAAATATCGTATTTTATCATTAGATTTGGGGGAAATTTGAGGGAAGACTTGGGGGAGAAGCTTCCCCCAAATGCCATCTTAAACTTTGCCTCTTTCTTCTGAATAAAGAGGAGAAGTTTGCTTGTCGTTTCTTTTTGGGGGATAACACCATCCCCCAAATTTGAACGTAAAATAGTGTATCTTCCCCCAAATTATCGTAAGTTATCGCATGGAAAATAGGGATTGAGGAAACTTGCGGGATAATTTATAATATAAGAAAGAAGCAAGTGAATACTTGGCAGAATATTTTGTGAGTTAGTCCATCGGAGCCTTAAAAAGCGTGATGTTTGGCGGTATTTAGTGCTGTTTTGTACGAAATTTGTGTATAGAAAAGAAGTAAATGGACGAGATGATACGAGGTGGATGAATGGAATTTGTGACTTTTGGTGATAAAAATTCGTAATGGGAAAAGTGTGATGAACAGAGGAGGGGGAGTAATGGCAACGAGATTTCAACATTATGTTCCACAAGTGTATCTCAGAGCTTGGGAAACGACAAAAGGTGTTTATTATTTTTCTAAAAACGATTTAGGTGTTGGGGAAAGAAGAAATACCTATTCTATATTGGCGAAGAATCATACTTATACAATAGATTATGAGTATTCTTTTGTATTTAATGAAATGCCGGAAATTGCAAATGATTATGGAAATAAAATTATTGAAGTGCTAAGAAAACATAATGCTATTGCTTTTTATAATGAAAAAAGGTTAGAAACAGTACAAGATTTGACATCAATAGAAACTTTTCCTTTTTTAGAAGATTGGCAATTTTATAAAGAAGATAATCCGGAGAATCTTGCAAGAAAAAATTCGATTGTAAAAGACATTAAAGCCATTCATTCTTATGTGATTGAAAATAAATTAGATGATTTTTTAGAGAAAGAATGGGTTAAAACAAGAGATGAGTTTATACAAGCAATAGAGAAAATTTCAGGATACAGTACAATGACAGCTGTAAGAATAGAGGAAACAGTAGCTATTAAATTGATTTATAGTATGCTGTTGTTGATGTGTAGAAATCCAGCATTTGATTGTTTGGGAATATTTCCGAAGATAGGAAATACTTTTATGAACATCTTTTCTATGAATGGGTTAGATGAGGAAGAAAAGAAAAAATCGCAAAAAGTTGTAGATCAACAATTACACGCTGCATGGTTAGCGGAAATTTATAAAGGATTATTTAAAAGTGAAAGAGGATTTTGTAATATTTATGCGGAAAATATCCAGAAAAAATGTCAGTTAGTATTATTGCATTGTCCAGAGAAGAATGGTTCTTTTATTACATCAGATAATCCGGCATTTGTATTTATAAATAATGTTATGAGGGATAATAGAAATGGATTTTATATTCCATTAACGCCACAATATTTGCTTATGATAGGGAAAGGAAAAGATGATATAGGCTCTATTGACGTTCACACGATTACAAATCAAGGTGTACGATTTTATAATAACATTATTCTTTCTAAAGCTACAAATGCAGTTGTGTCAACAAAGAAGTATTTGGGATATATTTTATAAAAAAGAATATTACGATGTTAAGACTTCTGGGGTCTGACCATATGAAGTACACGGATGTCCCGGCAATTCTGAATTACACTCGCAACGTGTATTACATTGGCAACCTTGAGTTCGCAAAGCTGACTCCGGGCGAGGCTCATTTTTATAATCTCGATGGTGATGAGATCGAGAAGCAGACCACTGAAATCAAGTGGGATGCCGAGGCTGCCGAAAAAGGCGGCTTTGAGCATTTCATGATGAAAGAAATCCATGAGCAGCCGAAAGCTGTTCAGGATACCCTTAACTCTGTGATCAAGAACGGCGCTATCGACCTATCCAGTGTGGAGATCACCGAGGACGAAATTAAAAACTTTGAGCAGATCTATATTGTTGCCTGTGGCTCTGCATGGCATGTGGGCATGGCTGCTCAGTATGTGCTGGAAGATATAGCAGATATCCCAGTGCGTGTGGAACTCGCATCTGAGTTCCGTTATCGGAAGATGCCGCTCAATCAGAAAGCACTGGTAATCGTTGTCAGCCAGTCTGGCGAGACAGCAGATACACTGGCTGCCCTGCGACTTGCAAAAGAGAAGGGCATTACCACAATGGCAATCGTCAATGTGGTAGGAAGCAGTATTGCCCGTGAAGCAGACAAAGTGTTCTACACCCTTGCCGGTCCAGAAATCTCTGTTGCAACGACCAAGGCATACAGCGCACAGCTGGCAGCCATGTACTGTCTGGCGGTTCAGTTTGCGAAGGTTAGAGAAAAAATCACTGAAGAACAGTACAGCTACTATATTTCTGAACTGTTGACTCTCCCGGAAAAGATGCAGAAAACTTTGGAAGATAAAGAGCGCATTCAGTGGTTTGCAGCAAAGTATGCCAATGCACACGATGTGTTCTTCGTAGATCGTGGCATTGACTATGCTGTCTGCTTGGAAGGTAGTTTGAAACTGAAAGAAATCAGCTACATTCACTCGGAGGCATATGCAGCTGGCGAACTGAAGCACGGAACTATTAGTCTGATTGAGCAGGGAACGCTGGTCATCAGCGTGCTGACCCAAAGCGAACTCTACGAAAAGACTATCAGCAATATGTTGGAGTGCAAGAGCCGTGGTGCTTATCTGATGGGGCTCACTACTTATGGCAAGTATGAAATCGAAGATCAGGTAAACTTCACAGTTTATGTTCCAAAGGTGGACGAGCATTTTGTTGGTAGCCTGGCAGTGATTCCGTTGCAGCTACTCGGCTACTATGTGTCTGTAGCCAAGGGCTTGGATGTGGATAAGCCAAGAAATCTGGCGAAAAGTGTGACAGTAGAATAAAAGTTAGTAAGAGGAAGAAGTTATGAAAACAACGTTACTTATCATGGCTGCTGGTATCGGTAGCCGTTTCGGAACAGGAATTAAGCAGTTGGAGCCGGTGGATGATGCTGGTCATATCATCATGGATTACTCGATTCATGATGCGATTGAGGCAGGTTTCAACCATGTAGTGTTTATCATCCGCAAGGATATCGAGAAAGAGTTCAAAGAGGTCATCGGTGATCGCATTGCCTCCATTTGCTCTTCTCACAATGTAACTGTTGACTACGCTTTCCAGGATATTAACGATATTCCGGGAACTCTGCCGGAAGGTCGTACAAAGCCGTGGGGAACCGGTCAGGCTGTGCTTGCAGCGAAGAAGGTCATCAAGACTCCGTTTATCGTCATCAATGCAGACGATTACTATGGCAAGGAAGGCTTCAAGGCTGTTCATGAGTATCTGGTGAATGGCGGAAAGTCCTGTATGGCTGGCTTTGTGCTGAAGAACACCCTGTCTGATAATGGTGGTGTGACTCGTGGCATCTGCAAGATGGATGAGCAGAACAATTTGACTGAGGTTGTGGAAACCAAGAACATTGTAAAGACCGCAACTGGAGCAGAAGTAGACGGCGCGGCTGTGGATGTAAATTCTCTGGTTTCCATGAACATGTGGGGATTGACTCCGGAGTTCCTGGATGTACTGGAGGAAGGCTTCAAAGAGTTCTTTGAGAAAGAAGTTCCGGGCAATCCGCTGAAAGCAGAGTATCTGATCCCTATCTTCATCGGCGAACTGCTGGAGCAGGGAAAGATGTCAGTGAAGGTTCTGAAAACCAACGACACCTGGTACGGAATGACCTACCATGAGGACGTTGCAGCAGTAAAGGACAGTTTCAAGAAGATGCTGGAGAACGGTGTGTACAAGGCTGACCTGTTCAGCGATCTGTAAACAACGATGAAAGAAACAATTGATTTACTCGGAAAGATTATCACAAACATCCTGACTGCTCTGTATGAGCCGTTTGGATTTTCACTTCTGCTTTCCTTCCTCGCCATGTTTTTCTATCTATATGCGTATGAACCTGAAGAGGCTGGAAAAGGCTGGAAGAGTGCCATAGTGACATGGTATCAGAAATTCAAGGAAAGCGTGTTCTTTCGGAAGTTGTTTTTCTTAGCTTTTGTGACTTCTCTTATTCTGTTCCGCACATTGCTGAACCGAAACCTGTGGATGAATCCTTTATCCGATGTCATGGGTGGCTGGGGCATCTGGGAGACTGTGAATGGTGAACAGCAACTGACCACCGAGTGCATCGAGAACGTAATCATGATGGTACCGTTTTCAGCAGTAGTGATGTGGACATTCGGGGAGAAGATAGGAATTAGCTGGAAGAGGATCCTGTGGCAAAGCGGGAAGATAGCATTCATTTTTTCGATAAGCATAGAGATGCTGCAATTATTGCTTCGATTGGGAACGTTCCAGCTATCAGACATCTTCTACAACACAGTCGGCGGAGTGCTAGGCGGATTGATGTACTGTGCGGTGATGAAGGTAAGAAAGAGTCTGTAAAACTGGATGAAATTGTGATATACTGGGAGCGGTAGCTCCCTACGCTGCTCGTAATAATCACACACCTCTTCGCGGTGAGCAGCAGGCAACGATCTTATGATCGGCGAAGATGTGAATCTGAAATAACTATTAGAAAAAATATATCATAGAAAGGGGAAGAAGTACTATGAGCAAACAAGTATATATCAGTGCAGATTATTCCGAAACAGATGGAGATAGAAACGTTGTTGAAGAACTTCAAAAATGGGGGAAAGATGATTTACACAAAGTTGATTTTATAGATATGTCTCAGGTTGCATCAGGAAGTGTATCTGATGATGAAGATTGTAGAATTTGTGATCTTAAGGCCGAATTTAATCGCCAAATAAATGCATCGTCTGCAGTAATTTTTGTGGTTGGTGATAAGACAAAATTAAGAACTGCGGGTTGTGCATGTGAGCGAAATAGTAAGAAGCAAAGTGAATGTCAATGCACACCGTATAAGCAAAATACCAACGGAAAAAAGGCATGCAAAGTTGCTTCTACATCTACACCTGGCGAAAACGATGACTTTGGAAATATTAATTCCCTTTCATATCTTAGACATGAATTTGAACAGGCTAGCAAGAAAAATAAACCAATTATTATCGTATATAATTCGCAACGTAAGGAAAAAAACTGGCTCCCGACATATATGAGTGACTATGAAGATGAAGCCCATCCTTTTTGGACAACTAATGATAAGGACAAAAAAGTGGGTGATTATTCATACATAAAAGAGGTATTAGGCTTTTGATTGAACTATTAAAAAAAAGTACAGTATGGGCTTTTGGTGCGATATCAGTGCTGTTTACTTTCTTACCAGAATCATTTTTTGAAATTAAGAAGTGGTTGATTTCTGAAATTGTAGCAAAGAATGTAAAAGCGGAAACGATAAAAATTAATGAGTTAAATGTGCTTATAAATCGGTGTTTATGTTTCTTATTAATTTGGATTTTGGCGGCTATTGCTTATGGGCTTTTTTTGAAATTTAAATGGTTTATTACGATAAAAGGAAAAAATTATGCCATAAGAGTTGAGTATGGGGATCTGCTTAAAGCAAAAAAATGTAGAAAAGTAATTAGTTTTGACGAGTGCTATACGACACATGTCGGAACGAATCCAGGTGATATCAAACCTACATCTATTTGTGGCCAGTATTTGCAAAGCAACCAAAATCTAAATGTACAGCAACTTATCACGAATGCGAATATTTCACCTGAAAGTACGAAATCTAAATATCAGAACAGAGACAGATATAAATCTGGTAGTATAATACAAAATGGAAATGATTTATTACTAGCATTTGCTCCATTGGATGCAAATGGACGTGGAAGATTTTGTTCTCGAAGTGAATACATAGCATGTTTATCAACAATGTGGGAGGAACTTCATAAATATTATAATCAGCAGGATATAAGTATTTCTATTTTGGGTTCAGGACAGACTTATATAGACGGGAATTCAGGCACCTCATTGTCACAACAAGAACTTTTGGATATTATTATTCTATCATACAAGTTGAGCCCACACAAAATCAAATCTCCACATAAGTTACGGATAGTATGTAGAAAAAGTGAGGACTTTTCTTTGAATGATATAGATTCTAAAGTATAGGGAAACAGCTGAAAAGGAATTAGGTAAACTGGAAGCCAAGAAGGCTCGTGAAGAAGCGAAGAAGGCCGAGGCTGAAGAAGTTCTGAAGAAACTACTGGCAAGCGGCATGAGCGCAGACGAGATTCTGGAAAAACTGAAATAAAACAAGAACCTAAGGAAAATGAATGCCGTGTGGACAAACTGAACTCCAGAAGTTCACACGGCATTTTTTGAAGGTTGCTGTATAGTTTATAACGAAAATAAAAGAAGGACAAAATTTAAAGAAATGGAGCGTGAGAAAATGAACTTATCAAAAATACATCATATTGCAATCATCGTATCTGACTATGAAGCTGCAAAGGATTTCTATGTGAACAAGCTGGGATTCGCTGTTATCAGAGAGAACTACCGTCCAGACCGTAAGGATTGGAAGCTGGATCTTCGTGTCAATGAACACACGGAGCTGGAGATTTTCGCTGAGAAAAATCCTCCGAAGCGTGTGAACCGCCCGGAGGCCTGTGGGCTGCGTCACCTTGCGTTCTGCGTTGAGAGCGTGGAGCAGACAGTGAATGAACTGGCGGAGGTAGGCATTGAATGTGAGCCGATTCGTGTTGACGATTATACCGGAAAGAAGATGACTTTCTTCCATGATCCGGATGGTCTGCCGCTGGAGCTGCACGAATAAGCATGGGAAAGAAAAGAGCGTATAAATCTCGGAAGCCCGGTGGAGGCCGAAAGAAGCTGAAGCCGGAGTACGATGCCGGGAAAAATCTGAAAGAGCAGATGGAAAGTGCTGTGGCACTTTATGATTCTGAGTTGTCCTTGCAGGCCATCGGCGAAGAACTGGGATTAAATCCAATCAAAGTAAGAAAGCTGCTTATTACAGCTGGTGTGTATGAATCAGAAGTGGCGGAAAAAGTAAAAAACACTTTTGAAGAATACCGAGAAACACAGGACTACAAAACCTCCATACTCTCAACTGCAGCAACCCTTGAAATCTCCAAAGCCTCTGTTACCTCGTACCTGCCATATCAGAAAGGCGTGTACTTCCCCAGTACAGAAAAAGATAAGATTAGTGTAGGAGCAGAGCGGCAGCGGAGATACAGAGCGATGAAGCGGTGGAGGGCTGATCCGACAGAAGAAAACTTCTGGGGTGTGGTTGTGGCTTATGCTGGTGTGAAATTCAAAACCTACTCTGGGTTGCCATTCTCTTACGAAATTAAAGAAGGCAGGAATGGCGAGTACACGAAGGAGCTGTGGATCGACCGCCGGGAGAAAAGCAAAAGTCTGGCATGGAGTTCTATAGTTTTGGCGCTGAAGAATATTAAAGAAAAAGTAGTAGAGAGACCCAAAGCTCTGGGCGATATCCGGGGCGTGACTTACATTTATGGGATGTTCTATCGGTTCGGGCTGATCGATGTGCCGTATGAAGTAAAGGAGAAGATGGGGCATCCGAAAAACCGCAAAAAATAGGTTGCTATGTACAGAAGTGTGCGGTAATATGTGCCGTAACTGAGGATGTGAATCTCAGTTGGGAAGGATGGTAGCATTATAGAAAAATTAAAGGAAATGCTGGAGGAGTATTTGAAGAAAACAGAGCCGGAGTATTATCCGTCGGTGGAGAACTTGCTGGGGAAACATTGGGGTCAGACTGTGCGTCCAGCTAAGGGTATATAGTCCGGTGGGTGGAAGCCCCATCAAATAAGCTGCTAACCACAGCGTTTGAAGCGAGTCTTGAGTCTGTTGCGGTAACGTTGCAGGCTAAGCGTAGACAGCAAGATAACAGGGATAGCTATTGAGCACCGAAATCCCAAAGTCACCAGAGAGTCGACATCGTGGTCTGGATGGAAGACAACATATGTATTTATCGTTATGGTGAGATTTTACATACCTCTGCGGTGTTGGTTGGAACTATTCATGTTATACAGGGAATATATATCAACTGGAGAGAACCTGCATTTTCTTCTGTAGTGTGTAAACAGAAAGTATGCCTGACAACCAAAAGAAGGATGGCAAAAGAAATGCAGGTAGTCGGAGGCCCGAATAGTACCGATGAAGGTATGAACAAAATAAATACCAGAGGGAAGTCGAGAGAGAACTGTTCCTCACAGTTCTGGCCTGCGAAACTATATCAAAGAGGAAACATTAGCTATACACAGAGATAGAGGTACTAATGGAAACGAAATTGGCGAGAATATCACAATTATCAAAGGAAAATCCTGATATGGTATTTACGTCTTTAGGACATCTGATTAATAAAGAAATGCTTAAGAGCTGCCATGCCCAGATGGATGGAACGAAAGCTGTAGGAATTGATGGGATTACCAAAGAGGAATACGGGAGAAGACTGGAAGAAAACATAAGCGCTCTTATAGAACGTCTAAAGAAGAAGTCCTATAAGCCGAAACCGGCAAGGCTGGTGGAAATACCGAAGGACAATGGAAAGATGCGACCGCTCAGTATTTATTGTTATGAAGATAAGCTGGTGCAGGAAGCACTGCGCAGAATACTGGAAGCGGTGTTTGAACCCATATTCTATGATGAAATGATGGGATTCCGACCCAACAGGGGATGTCATAAAGCAATCCGAAAATTAAACCTGATGTTGGAGAGAAAACCAACAAATTATGTATTGGATGCAGACATTAAAGGGTTCTTCCAGCATCTTGACCATGAATGGATCATACGTTTTATAGGATCAAGGATCAAAGACCCCAATATTATCCGTCTTGTCAGACGGATGCTGAAGGCAGGGATTATGAACAACTATGAATTTGAAGAAACCGAAGAAGGAAGTGGACAGGGTTCTGTCTGTTCTCCTGTACTCTCCTGTATCTATATGCATTACGTACTGGTATGGTGGTTTAAAGAGGTGATAACACCAAAGCTGAAAGGATATGCAGGTCTGGTCGTATATGCCGACGATTGTGCGCCACGAAGGCGGAAACTTGTGACATGATGTCAAACAAGTATAGCCATGCTGTGTGAATGATGATGGCAGGCCCATCGGAACCGCTATATAGGTGGAGGTTTCAAATCACTCTGAGGTGCTGTAGTCAAAAGCTATGGTACTGAGCGTCAGAGAAAAGGCTGTACAAAACAGTCAGGTGTGGACAGTGGAGATGAACGAAGCTGTGAACCACTTACGAAAACGTCGAAAGCGTAGAGACTCCATCAAAACCAGGGGGTCAGTCGTTAACCTGGGATAAGCATAACGGGAGCCTATTTACTGGTTATGCGGTGGACGGCGTAAAGGTGGCATGAACACTGTTCAGGCATTCATATGGAACGTGGGAACCTACGGGCTGGTGTTAAGGGAGAGTGCCAAGTGGACGAACCGCAAGGTACAGAGTACTGATACAGTCATAGGGGCAGAGTGGCTTGTAGTAGTGAAGAGGGTTTCTGAAAAGAAAACAGAGCGAAGAAGCCACAGTATCCAAGCAGAGTAAATAAGTCAACTTAGGAATAAGGAGGAGCTTATGAGCGAAGCAAAACAGTTTGATATTTCAAAGAAGGCTGTAATTGCAGCTTTTCAGGCGGTAAAGGAAAACGCAGGAAGTTACGGGGCAGATGAACAAACCATAAAAGAGTTTGAGGAGCATCTTAATAACAACCTGTATAAACTATGGAACCGGATGGCATCAGGAAGTTATTTCCCGAAGCCTGTAAGGGCAGTAGCAATACCCAAGAAAAATGGTGGAATCAGAATTTTGGGAATTCCAACAGTAGAAGACAGAATCGCACAAATGGTTGCGAAGATGTACTTTGAACCGCTGGTTGAACCAATGTTTTACAATGACTCATATGGATACCGTCCGAACAAATCTGCAATTCAGGCAGTAGGACAAGCAAGGGAAAGATGTTTTAAAAGAGACTGGGTATTGGAATTAGATATCAAAGGGCTCTTTGATAACATCAAACATGGATATCTGATGTACATGGTTGAGAAACATACGCAAATAAAATGGCTGATACTTTATATAAAACGTTGGCTTACAGTGCCGTTCATCATGAGTGATGGCTCGGTTGCTGAACGCAGGTCAGGAACACCTCAGGGTGGAGTTATCAGTCCTGTGCTTGCAAATCTATTTCTTCACTATGTATTTGATGACTTTATGACAAAAGCATATCCGAACATCTGGTGGGAAAGATATGCTGATGATGGAGTACTGCACTGCCAATCGTACAAGCAGGCTGCATTTATAAAGCAGAAACTGGAAGAACGTTTTCAGCAGTTTGGATTGGAACTGAATAAAGAAAAGACACGTATTGTCTACTGCAAGGATAACCGAAGGCCACAAAACTATAGTTGTACCCAATTCACTTTTCTGGGATATACGTTCAGACCAAGGCTAAATAAGAATAAAGAAGGAAAGTTCTTTGTAGGCTTTACGCCTGCGGTCAGTGAAAAAGCCAAAACTGCTATGAAACAGAAGATCAGAGAATGGAAGATACAGTTAAAGGCGGATCTCTCATTAAAAGATATTGGGAACATGATAAACAAAGTAGTGCAAGGATGGATTAACTACTACACACACTATTATAAGTCAGAATTTTATGAGGTGTTGCGTTATATCAATCAATGTCTGATTAAATGGGTACGACGAAGTTATAAAAAGAAAAACACGAGAAGCAGAGCCGAGCACTGGCTTGGTGCAGTAGCCAGAAGAGACAGAAACTTGTTTGCACACTGGAAATTTGGAATATTACCATCTGTTGGAGAGGGAGCCGTATGAGTCGAGAGGCTCACGTACGGTTCTGATGGGGACTCAAGGGGAGGTTCCTTGGGTCTATACTTTGTGGTAACATTCCAGTATAAATCGGATGCAGAGTGGTTCTATGAACATCTGAAACATAGAATGGGACACTTTGGATTAAGCCTTGAAGAAGAAAAGAGCCGTCTGATAGAGTTCGGGCGTTATGCAAAAGAAAGATGCAGAAAAGCCGGAACGAAACCAGGCACTTTTACTTTCTTAGGTTTTACACACTACTGTTCCAAAAGTAGGAATGGCAGATTCAGAGTGAAGAGGAAAACCAGTAAGAAGAAGTTTGCAAAGAAGTGCAGAGAAGTAAATCTTCTGTTAGTGAAGATGAGAACATGCAGATTAAAAGAGATTATTGAAAAACTTAACCAGATACTGACTGGTTATAACCATTACTATGGAATTACGGACAATACAGAAAGTATAACGGCATTCCGATATAACATCATGAGAAGCCTGTTCTATTGTCTGAACCGGAGAAGCCAGAAGAAAAGCTATAATTGGGTAGAATTTTTAAATATGCTGGATAACAGCTATCCACTGGTAAGACCCCGGATATATGTCAATATATACGAATGATAATGTGAACGATTCGTTTCGCAAAGAGCCGGATGCGGGAAAGCCGCACGTCCGGAATTCTGTGAGGGGTGTACGACCATAAGGGGTGCACCTACTCGACCTATGAGGTACGTAGATTTATCAGATGTGCTCAATCAAAAAAATAGCGGCAGTGTTGCCGCTATTTTTATGAGCTGTAACCTAGGAATACTTCAGTATTTTACCATTTTTTATATTAAAAACTATTTTATGAGTTTTTTCTGATGAATCATCATTATTATTCATTTCATATAGGATGGTCATCTGATTACCGGAAATGTTTATTTTATATGGCCAGTAATTATTGGCTTTGGATGTGTTTGTTTTCCAGAGAATCTTTCCTTTTGTTGATACTTTGTAAACATAGTTATCGTAGTATCCTGTTACATATAGATTGTCATTTTTGTCAAATTTGCAAAGGTGTCCTGCAGGACTGATTTTTTTTGCAGTCCATAACTGTTTTCCGTCTTTTTTTCGAAGTACGACGATTTTTGAACTTTCAAAAACATAAACCTTATCCTTGCGGACAATACATTTTGTCCTTGGAAGCTCTGTAGCAGTATATTTCTTTGTAACGTATTTCCAGACTACTGTTTTCTTTGCATCCAGTCCTCTTACAGTCATGGATTCTTTGGAATTGGAATAGGAAGTTTTGGATTTAACGGTTGTAGCTGCAGGTTTGGCAGCCTGAGTCGGGATTGATATGATCAGTATTGAGAATACAAACAACAGTGACGTCAACAGGATTTGTTGGATTTTCTTCTTCATGTAAACACGCTCCTTTCTGATAAATGAGTAGTTTGGGAATCTTGCAGATATCTTCTTTTTTTAATCATATCATATTTTTTTTTAGTTTGCATTAGCATTTATTTGTATGGAGAGTATCAACAGTAACGAAACAGCGTTTCAGCACTTGGGGCTGAAAAATATTTATAAAGTCTACCAATTAAGAAAGCAATGGATGCCGTAAAAAATGGTCAAAGATATGAAGTTACTGAAAACACAATATATTTGTATAAGTAACAGGATTACATACAGTTGAAAGTGGGGAATAACTATGAAAAAGAAGAAAAATTTAATCAAAATGTCAGTCATTACCGGATTGTTGCTTACAGGTAGTTCCGTGTTGGGCGGAAGCATTAATGTTATGGCAGCAAATCCTGCAAATTATAAGGATATGACAGAGTATTCTTCATATGAAAGTATAATAAATTATGAATCGATAAAAGCAGAAAACAGTTCGCCATATACAGACGTTTCCGTGGCATTATATGATATTGATCAGGATGGGACGAAAGAATTAATTTTATCACATGGAACGTGTCTTGCTGATTGGGTAAATGACATTTATACTTTAAAAGATGGAAAATATGTTAGTCAAATCGGAACAATAGGCAGTCAGGGCATGTTTTACACAGCGCCGGATGGAAATGGGATTTATTTCCTGTATGGATTTCAGGGTTATCAGGAAATAAATAGAATTACAAAGAGTGGAGAGAACATTACAGAAACTTTGATAGAATCAAGAGAACTTGGCGCAAATGAGAATTATACAGAATTTGACAACAAAATAGAATTGCTCACACCTGATAGTATTCCAACTGGCAATGCAACTTCCACTTACAATGTACAAGTAACTGCTCCGGATGGCGGTGTAAATATGCGCTGTGGAGCGGGTGTTGAGTATGACAAAGTTCTCCCGGATATGATTCCAAACGGAACAATGCTGACGGTAACCCAGGAAGCAGTAGCATCCAATGGAAATTCATGGGGATATACAAATTATAACGGAACATACGGATGGATTGCTCTGACACAGGTTACTAAATATGAAGAACCGACAGAGGGAGCACCGATTCCACATACACGCTATGTGATTAACTGCAATGAAAGTATTACCCTTCGGACAAACCCAGATGTAAATGCTGCTGAAATTTGCCAGGTTCCTCTTGGAACAGCGGTTGCTACCTTTGGTGATGCGGGAAATGGATTTATTTCTGTATATTATCAGGGCTCATCAGGATACTGCCTGGCAAGTTATTTATCAGATCCTGTGGATTAAGAGAAAGTTTCAAATACCCTTAAAGGCTTCAAATCCATTGGATACTCATCCATCTATATTATAGAATATTTCAAGGCACTGACATCCCTGATCGTATTTCTGATCTACAAGAGAATCCGTGTGGTTCTTAAAGGGGATTGAGAAATAAAAACAGACAACAGGTAGAATATTAAATAGAAAAGATCAGCCGTATGATGAAGAATCTGCGGCTGTTTTTTCATGCCTGAACATAGAAAAATAATCTTTGAAATTGTCGGAGAGACTTAAAAAAGACATGATAATATGGTAAGATAAAACAGACAGAATAGAAATAAAAAAGTAAGTAGAAGCTATAAAAAATGAAGGAAGAATACTTTATGAAAAATAAATAATGCGAATGCAGAAGAAAGGAAATAGCAACAATGGGACAGATACATGATATTGAAAAATTAAAAATCAAGACAGGCAAAAACACTCCGGAGAATTGACTTATGAGCACATTAAATATTCTTCTTAATCAGATCGGAATGTTTGTCATCTACATTCTGGCAGGCATCATTCTGATCCGGACACATGTGCTGAACCGGGAAAATATGGAAGTCGTTTCCAGACTTGTGATCAAACTGGCACTGCCGGTCATGATTTTTACAAATACGGTAAATGGAGTGGATAAGCAAATGCTTTTCCACTCCCTGCCGATTCTCGGAATCGCATTCTTTATGTACATATGCCTGTTTGGACTCAGCTTTCTTTCGGGAAAAATACTGCACCTGCAAGGTGACCACCAGCAGCTTTATTCTGCTATGAGCGCTTTTGGAAATATTGGCTTTATGGGAATCCCCATTGTCACAAGTATCTTTCCGGAAAGAGGAATGCTGTATATCTCGGTATTTACCATGATAGACCAGCTGATGCTGTGGACAGTCGGGGTAAGGCTAACCTCGAAGGCAGAGGATACAGTGGAAACTACTTCAAAAAATTCATCACAATGTGGAAAAAATGTTGGTGCCGTAAAGCATTCTACATTTGACTTTAAAAAGCTAATTAACCCGGTAACAGTTGCTATCGTATTGGCATTATTCTGTATTCTTGCAGGCCTTACCTTACCGGAGATTCTGAACATAGCATTCTCAAAAATCGGAGCAACAGCAACACCTCTGGCAATGATTTATCTTGGCGGAGTCTTTGCATGTATGGATGTAAAAAAATACATTTGCAAACTGGACTATTATGGAATCGTCGCAATCAAAATGCTGATTTTTCCGGTGCTGTTTTATCTGATACTGGGGTTACTTCCAATATCGGCAGAAATCCGTATGACCATGACACTCACATCCGCTATGCCGGTAATGTCATCAGTAGTTATGATGGCAAATACATACGGCACAGACGGCGACTATGCCATGGGTGGAATCCTGGTGACAACAGTCTGCTCGATCGTGACGTTACCGTTTGTATACTGGGTGCTGCAGTTTATCTGAAACAGGAGCAAAAATAATGAATGAGCGTAAACAAAGTTTACGAAAAGAAATAGTCCGGCTACCCTGCAATGGGAATCAATAATGCGGGAAATAGAGGGAGAAGATTCTGCTGAGGAATGGCGGGAATCTGTTCTGTACAGATACAAAATTCCGCCAAAGAAACCAAAGATCAGTCCGGTATATCCACCGGCACAATGTCAGGCCCTATGATGTGCATAAAAATAAAATATGAAGCGGTCCCCATGATGCAAATCCAATATACCGCTTTACGCAAAAAAGGTTTCATGTTATCATTATCTCATCAAAAGTTCTGATAATTTGAAACCTTTTTTGCAATTATTTAAAGAAATGGATGTGTGTCAATATGGGAATGTTCGTTAATCCTGATAATCTGGCATTTCAGGCAGCTTTGAATGCAAGGATCTATGTTGATAAAAGTGGAATCCTCAATTATACAAACAGTGTTCTGGGGTCAACAGATGCTTTTATATGCAATAGTCGTCCAAGAAGATTTGGAAAATCTGTTACTGCAAATATGCTTACAGCGTATTACAGCAAAGGATGCAATTCAGAAGAAATGTTTTCCAGGCTGGAAATCAGTCAGGCTGAAGATTTCAGAAAGCATCTGAATCAGTATGATGTGATTCATTGGGATATTCAATGGTGCATGGGGCCTGCCAATGGTCCTGAGAAAGTTGTTTCTTATATTTCAGAAAAGACAATTTCAGAATTGAGAGGATATTATCCTGATGTACTTCCGGCAGAGAATCATTCCCTGGCAGAGACACTGGCACGGATCAATACTGTAACTGGCAGAAAGTTTATTGTGATTATTGATGAATGGGATGTTCTGATTCGTGATGAAGCTGCAAAAGAGGATATCCAGAATGAGTATATCCGTTTCTTACGTGGTATTTTCAAAGGGACAGAGCCTACAAAGTATATTCAGCTTGCATATCTTACAGGTATTTTGCCAATTAAAAAGGAAAAAACTCAGTCTGCCTTAAACAATTTTGATGAATTTACCATGGTAAGTCCAAGTATTCTGGCGCAGTATATCGGATTTACGGAAGCTGAAGTACAAAAGTTATCCGATAAGTACCATCAGGATTTTGATAAGGTAAAGAAATGGTATGATGGATATCTGCTGAAAGATTACCAGGTTTATAATCCCAGAGCTGTTGTCAGCGTAATGCTGAAGGGAGAATATAAGAGTTACTGGTCGGAAACAGCTTCTTATGAAGCAATTGTGCCTTTTATCAACATGAATTATGATGGCTTGAAAACAGCAATCATAGAAATGCTTTCCGGATCATCTGTCAAAGTTAATACAGCAACATTCAAAAATGATACTGTTAATATTCAAAGTAAAGATGATGTACTGACTTATATGATCCATCTGGGATATCTTGGATATGATCAGACAGAAAAAATTGCTTTTGTTCCCAATGAAGAAATCCGTCAGGAACTGACTAATGCTGTAAAAAGTAAGTCATGGAATGAAATGCTTATGTTCCAACAAGAATCGGAGACTTTACTTGATGCAACGCTGGATATGGATAACGAAACAGTTGCTGCACAGATTGAGAAAATTCATAATGAATACGCTTCTGTCATCAGGTATCTTTTGAGGAAAAAGTGAAAGAATAATAAAACAGGGCTGTCGTATGAACCAAAAGTTCATTGACGACAGCCCCGTTTTTAACAGAAATAACAGTTTCTGTACTTATCTGAAAGGGAAGATTATTTATTTTCTTCCTGTACTTCGATTTTGCGGATTGTTTTATTCTTGATTTCTTCTTTGATCGCTGCAAGGAAATCACCAAGGTCTTTCATTCCTTCATCACCGAGGTAACGGCTTCTTACGGAAACCTTGCCTTCTTCTTCCTCTTTGGCACCGACGATGAGCATATATGGAACTCTTGCAAGACGTGCTTCACGAATCTTGTAGCCCATTTTCTCGGAACGCTGGTCAACGGAGCAGCGGATTCCGTTTTCTTTTAACTGTGCTTCCACTTTGGCGGCATAGTCGTGGAATTTCTCAGAGATCGGAATTACACGAACCTGTTCTGGGCAGAGCCAGGTCGGGAACATACCTGCATATTTCTCAATCAGCCATGCCAGTGTTCTCTCATAGCATCCCATGGATGTACGGTGGATGATGTATGGACGCTGTTTTTCGCCATTTTCGTCGATATAGTACATATCAAACTGTTCAGCAAGAAGAGCATCCCACTGGATCGTGATCATTGTATCTTCTTTTCCGTATACATTTTTGGCATTGATATCAACCTTAGGTCCGTAGAAAGCAGCTTCTCCAACATCCTCTGTAAATGGAATGTTCAGTTCTTCAAGCATCTGACGGATATGAGCTTCTGTCTGATTCCACACTTCTGCATCACCGATGTATTTCTCTTTGTTGTTCGGATCCCATTTAGAAAGGTGATAGGTTACGTCCTCCTCTACACCAAGAACCTGCAGGCAGTACTGTGCAAGTGCGATACAGTCTTTAAATTCTTTTACCATCTGGTCAGGTCTTACGATCAGATGACCTTCGGAGATTGTGAACTGACGTACACGTGTCAGACCATGCATTTCCCCGGAATCCTCATTACGGAACAGAGTGGATGTTTCGCCGTAACGAAGAGGCAGATCACGATAGCTGTGCTGTTCTGCTTTGTATACATAGTACTGGAATGGGCATGTCATAGGACGAAGCGCAAATACTTCTTTGTCTGTTTCTTCGTCACCGAGAACGAACATACCGTCTTTGTAGTGATCCCAGTGACCGGAAATCTTGTAGAGGTCGCTCTTGGCCATTAACGGAGTTTTTGTTCTGATATATCCGCGTTTTGTTTCTTCGTCTTCAATCCAGCGCTGAAGCTCCTGCATCATGATCACACCGTTTGGCATGATAAGAGGAAGTCCCTGTCCGATTACATCTACAGTTGTGAAGATTTTCATTTCACGTCCAAGTTTATTGTGATCGCGTTTTTTTGCTTCTTCCATCTGTTCCAGATGTTCTTTTAACTCATCCTTGGAAGCATAAGCTGTTCCGTAGATACGTGTGAGCATTGCGTTCTTTTCACTGCCTCTCCAGTAGGCGCTGGAGGAGGAGAGAAGCTTGAATGCTTTTACACCCTTTACACTCATAAGGTGAGGACCTGCGCAGAGGTCTGTCCAGTCTCCCTGGGAATAGAAAGAGATTTCGGAGCCTTCTGGAAGATCTTCGATAAGTTCTACCTTGTATGGTTCATTTTTCTCCTGGAAGTATGCGATGGCATCTTCTCTTGATTTTGTGAAGCGTTCAATCTTAGCGCCTTTTTTGATGATCTTTTTCATTTCTTTTTCGATTGCATCCAGGTCATCACGGGAGAATGGAGGGCAGTCGAAATCATAGTAGAATCCTGTATCAATAGAAGGTCCGATAGCAACCTTTGCATCCGGGAATAAGGTCTGTACTGCCTGGGCAAGTACGTGGGATGCTGTATGGCGGAGAACTGCAAGTCCTTTTTCATCTTTTGCTGTCAGGATGTTTAATTCGCAGTCACTGTCAATAACTGTTCTCAGGTCTACAACTTCTCCGTTTACTTCTCCTGCACAGGCAGCACGTGCAAGTCCCTCGCTGATGTCGTAAGCAATGTCGATTACGGATTTTGCTTCAGCGTATTCTTTTTTTGAGCCGTCTTTTAATGTTACGATCATGATGATTATCTCCTTTACGTTAGTATGGATTTGTTATAGTTGCTGTTCACTGTTGATATCCCGCGGAGCGTGTTGTTGAGAACGGAGTGAACAGTAACAGGTTTTTGTACTGCGAAGGGGTAAAAGAAAGAATAAAAAAATCCCCTACAGTACGGTTAAATACTGTAGGGGACGAGATAACATTACTCGCGGTTCCACCCCGGTTGTTCTGATACATTACTGATGGATAAATCATCTGATCAGAACCGCTTCATTCGATGGTAACGGAATCACCGGACTGTATTAAAGTCACTCAGAGGTGGTCTTCGGCTGGTTCGCGATGAAATGCTTGCACCGGTATACATTTCTCTCTGTAACGTTCCTCAGCGTACTCTTCTCTTCAACGTTTTGATCCTTCTTATCTTTTCTGCCGCCTATTATAAACTTGCAAAGTGGGTTTGTCAATCAGTAAAATGCAAAAAGTTGATTTACGAAAATAGAGATTAATGTTATACTGACGAAAGTGAAAAACAATAAAAACATGAAAGGAATCAGATAAATGAGCAGATGGGAAGAAAATATACGTAAAGTAATACCATATACACCAGGCGAGCAGCCCAATCAGCCGGATATGATCAAGCTGAATACCAACGAGAATCCGTATCCGCCGGCACCTGGAGTGGAGAAGGCGTTGAGGGAGATGGATACAGATACTATGAGACTTTATCCGGATCCTACAGCAGGAGAACTGGTACATGCCATTGCAAAGAATTACGGGCTGAAGGATGAACAGGTTTTTGTGGGAGTAGGTTCCGATGATGTGCTTGCCATGAGTTTCCTTACATTCTTTAATTCACAGAAGCCGGTTCTTTTTCCGGATATCACATATTCTTTTTATGATGTATGGGCAGACCTGTTTCGTATTCCATATGAGAGACCGGCACTGGATGAGAACTTTCATATAAGGACGGAAGATTATTTCAGAGAAAACGGAGGAATTGTATTCCCGAATCCGAATGCGCCGACAGGTGTGGAGATGCCGCTGGAGGAAGTGGAGGATATTATCCGCCATAATCCTGATGTGATTGTGATCGTGGACGAGGCTTATGTGGATTTTGGTAGTCAGTCGGCGCTTCCATTGATTGAAAAATATGACAACCTTCTGGTCGTACAGACATTTTCCAAGTCGCGTTCTATGGCTGGGATGAGAATTGGTTTTGCGTGTGGAAATGAGAAACTGATCAGATTCCTGAATGATGTGAAGTATTCTTTTAATTCTTATACTATGGACCGTACAGCGATTGCTGCAGGTGTGGCGGCAGTTGAAGATAAAGCATATTTTGATGAGACATGTAATAAAATCATAGAGACAAGAGAATGGACAAAGAAAGAATTGAAGGCACTGGGATTCTCTTTTCAGGATTCTATGTCTAACTTTATTTTTGCTACGCATAAAACCTGCCCTGCGAAAGAACTTTTTGAGGCATTGAGAGGGCAGCATATTTATGTTCGTTACTTCCAGAAGGACAGAATTGACAATTTCCTTCGTATCACAGTTGGAACAAAGGAAGAAATGCAGAAATTTATTGATTTTTTGAAGGATTATCTGAAGTAAAAGTTAGGAGGTTTTATGGAAGCACTGGTACATTGGTTCTCGCAGAATCTATCACAATATATTTCACCGGAAGGGGCAGTTTTTATTATTTCAATGATTCCGCTTTTGGAGCTCAGGGGAGGATTGCTTGCAGCATCCTTACTTAAGATATCGGCTGCAAAGGCAATTCCACTGTGTATTGTTGGAAATATTATTCCTATTCCGTTTATTCTGTTGTTTATCAGACAGATTTTCAAGGTTTTAAAAAAGACGAAACTCTTTCGTGGACTTGTTATGAAATTGGAAGACAGGGCAATGAGAAAAAGTGATCAGGTAAAGAAATATGAGTTTTGGGGACTGATGCTGTTTGTGGGAATTCCGCTTCCGGGAACAGGGGCATGGACAGGATCTCTGATTGCATCTCTTCTGGAAATTGATATTAAGAAGTCCTCTCTGGCAATTTTTTGTGGCATTATTATGGCAACTGTCATTATGTATATTGTTTCTTATGGATTAGTGGGAAATCTGGTACATTAATTGTCTTCTTAAATAAGTGTTATTAATATCTGATTTATCGGAAATCCGGAGACATATTTTATGTCTCCGGATTTCTGCTTTTATGTCGATAATATCAGTTTTATGACGTATAAAACAGCTTGCCAATAATAAAGATTTGGAATAATATGGTATTGTCAATTATGAAGAAGATGTGCTAAGATAAATATAAAGATACCGGTGTGCAGACAGGATTACTACAGGAATTAACTTGTCGACACAGGAGCAGGAGTATAATTTTCCTGCGATATGCATTGCTGCAGATCTGATATTCGTGTCACTTCAGACAGATTATCCCACTAACTGTTACAGGAAAAGTTAATAAAGAATAAATTGCTCAGATACATAGGAAATCAGAAAAACAAAAATAAAAATAATTATCAATATTAACAATCAAAACAAAAAGCAGAGGATTATTTTATGAGAGAAAAGTATGAATCATTATCACTGGCAACTTTAAAGGATTTGGCAAAAGCCAGAGGATTAAAAGGGGTTTCAGCATTGAGAAAACCGGAATTGATCGAGAGAATGCTTCGCGAAGATGAACTGGAAGGTGAGACAAAAAAACAGGAAACAGTCCGGGAGAAACCGCAGCAGAGTGAAGTGGAAGGTAACGGAGAGAGAATCCCCCAGTATAACAGAACACCGGAACGTACACAGTATCATGCCCCGGCAGAGGCAGTACAGCTTGACAGTGGAGAGAGAGCAGACGGAATCCTTGAGGTACTTCCGGATGGATATGGGTTTATCCGATGTGAAAATTATCTTCCGGGGGAAAATGATATTTATGTATCACCTTCTCAGATACGCAGATTTAACCTGAAAACAGGTGATATTATTAAGGGGAATATCCGTATCAAAACACAGGGAGAGAAATTCAGTGCCCTGCTATATGTGACCTCTATCAACGGATTCCATCCCAGTGAAGGGCAGAGACGATATAATTTTGAAGATATGACACCGATTTTCCCAAATGAGAGACTGATAATGGAAAGACCGGGCGGCACAGTTGCCATGAGGATCGTAGATCTGATCAGCCCTATCGGTAAAGGACAGAGAGGAATGATCGTATCTCCTCCGAAAGCCGGTAAGACAACTTTGCTGAAAGATGTGGCAAAGTCTATTTTGAGAAACAATCCGGACATGCATCTGATCATTCTTCTGATCGATGAGCGTCCTGAGGAGGTTACAGATATCAGGGAGGCCATCTGTGGCGATAATGTGGAAGTCATTTATTCTACATTTGATGAGCTTCCGGAACATCATAAACGTGTGTCTGAAATGGTAATAGAACGTGCACGTCGTCTGGTGGAACATAAAAAAGACGTTACGATCCTTCTTGATTCTATTACAAGACTGGCAAGGGCATACAACCTGATCATACCGCCGAGCGGACGAACTCTTTCCGGTGGTCTGGACCCTGCAGCCCTTCATATGCCGAAACGCTTTTTTGGTGCGGCCAGAAATATGAGAGAGGGCGGAAGCCTTACTATTCTTGCTACAGCGCTTGTGGATACGGGAAGTAAAATGGATGATGTAATTTATGAAGAATTTAAGGGAACCGGTAATATGGAACTGGTGCTTGACCGAAAACTGCAGGAAAAGCGGGTATTCCCTGCAATTGATATCCAGAAATCCGGTACAAGAAGAGAGGATCTGCTGCTGAGTAAAGAAGAACAGGAAGCGGTTTACATTATGCGAAAAGCCCTCAATGGAATGAAGTCAGAAGATGCGGTAGAACAGATCCTGAATATGTTTACCCGTACAAAAAATAATGCTGAATTTGTGCAGACTGTAAAAAAACAGAAGTTTATCTGAAACGTTGTAAAAAAACAGTTACTGTTCGCTCCGTTCTCAGTAACAAAAATATTAAATAAATTTTAAAATAAATTTTAAAATAACTTGCATTCCATGGGACGATATGTTATACTCATAAAGCTGTTTAATAGTAAATTCGTCAAATGAATACGAATAGAAAATAGAATCTTTACAGAGAGGTGAAAATCATGAGAGAAGGAATCCATCCTAATTATTATCAGGCAACTGTAACCTGCAACTGTGGTAACACATTCGTAACAGGATCTACAAAACAGGACATCCACGTAGAAATCTGCTCTAAATGTCATCCATTCTATACAGGTCAGCAGAAAGCAGCTCAGGCTCGTGGACGTATCGATAAGTTTAATAAGAAATACGGCCTGAACAAATAATCAGAATATAGTAAGAATTGAGAAGGTTGAGGTTGGGAAATCTCAGCCTTTCTTGTTTCTTTGGGAGAAATATAATGAAATCATCGAACATCGGCGGTCAGGCTGTAATGGAAGGCATTATGATGCGCCATAAGGATAAATATTCCATTGCTGTCCGCAGACCGGACAATGAGATTGAATTAAAAGTAGAAGATTACAAATGTGTATTCGGAAATGCAAAATTTCTCAAATATCCACTGATCCGAGGTGTGGTAAGCTTCGTGGATTCTCTGGTGGTCGGCACAAAATGTCTGATGTATTCAGCGGAGATCGCAGGGGATGAGGAGGACGAAGAGGATAAGCAGAAGAATGCTGCTCTTTCAGAAGAGGAGCTTGCTGCAAAAAAGGCAAAAGAAGATAAGCAGTTCAAATGGCTGTTATATGTGACAGTTGCTGTCTCGATCGTGGTATCAGTTGCCGCCTTTATGTTGCTGCCATACGCCCTTGCAAGTCTTTGCAGAAGGGTTGGCGCTTCGGAATTTGCAGTTACAATAGTTGAGGCATTTGTAAAGCTTGCATTGTTTATGGGATATATGCTTCTGATTTCCAGAATGAAGGATATTCAGAGAACATTTATGTATCATGGAGCAGAGCATAAGTGCATTAACTGCGTGGAACATGGACTGCCGCTTACGGTGGATAATGTTCTTGCAAGCTCCAGACTGCATAAGAGATGTGGAACCAGTTTTCTGTTTCTGGTTATGCTGGTCAGCATTTTTCTGCATTTTATTTTTGTATTGGTTCCATTTTACTGGGTGAGACTGTTTGGAAGACTTCTTATGGTGCCGGTTGTAGCAGGAATATCTTTTGAGATTATTCAGTGGGCTGGAAGATCAGACAGCAAACTTGCTGACTTTTTCAGTAAACCGGGTCTGGCAATGCAGAAACTTACAACTAAGGAACCGACAGCAGATATGGCAGAGGTTGCGATCAGGGCTGTAGAGGCGGTTTTTGACTGGAAAGCATATCTGAAGGAAGAATTTGGAGTTGAAGCAGAACAATGAACGGAGAAACTCTGACAGGATTATTAAAAAAAGGACAGATGATCCTTGCACAGGCGGGGATTAAGGAAGCCGGGCTGGATGCCTGGCTTCTCCTGGAATATGTCACAGGAAAAAGCCGGGCGTATTATTTTGCATACGGAGAAGAAAGTGTCACAGAAAGTGCTGCTGAAAGATATCTGGAACTGATCAGCAGACGTGCGGGACACATACCGCTGCAGCATCTGACGCATCAGGCTTTTTTTATGGGGCATGAATTTTATGTGGATAAGAATGTACTGGTACCCAGACAGGATACGGAAACACTTGTGGAGTCCGCTCTTGAATGCATGAAAGCTGTGAAAAATCCATATATTCTTGATATGTGTACAGGATCCGGCTGTATTCTTATCAGTATTCTGAAGGAGAGAGCTGATGCACACGGAACAGGCGTGGATCTGTCAGATGAGGCACTGAAAGTGGCTGTGCGGAATGCACGGACACTGGAAGTGGCAGAGCATGCGGAATTCGTACAGAGTAATCTGTTTTCTGAAATGCAGAATACTGTGTACGGAACAGAGTATATGAAAAGGACTGTTGTAAAAGATACTGTAAAAATGACAGAATGCGAAAATAGTAATAGAAATTATAGCAGAGCTTATGATATGATTATATCAAATCCGCCATATATTCCTACAGCGGAAATTGAAGATCTTATGGATGAAGTAAAATTGCATGATCCGCGTATGGCGCTGGATGGTATGGAAGATGGACTTTATTTTTACAGGGTTATCACGAAACAGGCACAGGATCATCTTGTTCCGGGTGGTTGGCTTTTATATGAAATCGGATGCAGCCAGGGAGAAGATGTGGCAGCTCTTTTGCGGAAATATAAATTTGAAGATATTGAGATAAGGCAGGATCTGGCCGGGTTGGACCGGGTGGTTCTGGGGCGAAAGAAATTACAGGAGGATAAATATGTTTGATAAATTAGACGATCTGCTCATTCGTTTTGAAGAGGTGCTTAATGAGCTTGGAGAGCCGGGAGTTACCGATAATCAGGAACATTTTCAGAAGCTGATGAAAGAGCAGAGCGATCTGCAGCCGATAGTAGATACTTACCGGGAGTATAAGAAAAACAAAGAAACGATACAGGACAGTCTTTCCATGCTTGAGGAAGAGAAAGATGAAGATATGCGGGAAATGCTGAAGGAAGAACTGTCTGAGGCAAAGAAGAATGTAGAGGAACTGGAGCATGAACTTAAGATCCTTCTTCTTCCGAAAGATCCTAATGATAACAAGAACGTTATTGTGGAGATCCGTGCAGGTGCAGGTGGGGATGAAGCTGCCCTTTTTGCAGCAGAGATTTACCGTATGTATGTGAAATATGCAGAATCCCGCCGCTGGAAAACAGAAATGATGAGTCTCAATGAGAACGGAATCGGCGGATTTAAGGAAGTAACATTTATGATCACAGGTGCAGGTGCTTATTCCAGACTGAAATATGAAAGTGGTGTACATCGTGTACAGCGAGTTCCGGAAACAGAATCCGGCGGACGTATCCATACCTCTACCTGTACAGTTGCTATTATGCCAGAAGCAGAGGAAATCGATTTCCATCTGGATATGAATGACTGTAAATTCGATGTGTTCCGTGCATCCGGAAACGGCGGACAGTGTGTCAATACAACAGACTCTGCTGTGCGACTGACACATATTCCTACCGGAATCGTAATTTCCTGCCAGGATGAGAAGTCACAGCTTAAGAATAAAGATAAAGCACTGAAAGTTCTTCGCTCCCGTCTGTATGAGATGGAGCTTGCCAAACAGCATGATGCTGAGGCTGAGGCAAGAAGAAGCCAGATTGGAACAGGTGACCGTTCAGAGAAGATCAGAACTTATAATTTTCCACAGGGCCGTGTGACAGACCACAGAATCAAACTGACACTGCACAGACTGGAGAATGTTCTGAACGGGGATCTGGATGAGATCATTGACAGTCTGATCGCAGCAGATCAGGCAGCAAAATTAAGTAATCTTCAGGATGCGGAATAGAATATTGCGGAGAGGGTATGTGACAGAAGATGACTGAAAAAGTATTGATATGAGAGAAGAATGTCAGGAGGAAAATATTTATGCAGAAAACAGCACTTGTAATTATGGCGGCAGGAATCGGAAGTCGTTTTGGAAAAGGAATCAAGCAGCTTGCACCGGTGGGACCATGTGGAGAGATTATTATGGATTATTCCATCCACGATGCGCTGGAAGCCGGATTTAACAAAGTAGTGTTTATTATCCGTAAAGATCTGGAAGAAGAGTTTCGCAGAGTGATCGGCGAGCGTATTGAGAAAATTACGGAAGTAGAATATGTATTCCAGGAGCTTGATGATCTGCCGGAGGGATTTACGAAACCGGCTGACCGCATGAAGCCCTGGGGAACCGGACAGGCTGTACTTGCTGCAAAGAAGGTTCTGGATGAGCCATTTATTGTTATCAATGCAGATGATTATTATGGAAAAGAAGCTTATGTGAAGGTGCATGATTATCTTGTGCAGGAACAGCCAAAGGACGGAAAACTCCATATCTGTATGGCCGGCTTCAGGCTTGGAAATACATTGAGCGATAATGGAAGTGTTACCAGAGGAATCTGTCATATTAAGAATGGACAGCTTACAGGTGTGACAGAGACACATGATATATTTAAGACTGCCACAGGTGCAGAGTCAAGAAATGCAGACGGAAGTGTGCAGGAACTGGATGTAAAGGATCTGGTGTCCATGAATATGTGGGGACTGACACCGGACTTTATGGAGATTCTTGAGAAAGGATTTGCAGAATTTCTCAGTGGACTCGCACCGGAAGATACAAAAAAGGAATATCTGCTTCCGGAGTTAGTTGACCATCTGATCAAAAATAAAAGTGCTGAAGTTGATGTCCTGGAGACAAAGGACACATGGTTTGGTGTAACCTATCAGGAAGATAAAGAAACAGTAATGAGAGCATTTAAAAATCTTACAGAAGCGGGTATATATCCTCAGGGACTTTATCAATAAGTTAAGCAGATATCTGCAGCTTTCGCAGGAGACATGTCTGATCTGATTAAAAGCAGTTTTGGGTGTGATCCGGGAAATACAGTATGCAGTGCAGAAACAGAGGATATTGTAAAAAGTAAAGGAGAGCAACTATGGGAAAATATTTTGGAACAGATGGATTTCGTGGAGAAGCAAATGTTAAACTGACAGTAGATCATGCATTTAAGGTGGGGCGCTACGTAGGCTGGTATTATGGAAGAGACCATAAAGCTAAGATTGTTATTGGAAAAGATACAAGAAGAAGCAGTTATATGTTTGAATATGCACTTGTTGCAGGTCTGACAGCGTCCGGTGCAGATGTATATCTTCTTCATGTAACGACGACCCCAAGTGTTTCCTATGCAGTACGTACAGAGGATTTTGACTGTGGTATTATGATCTCCGCAAGCCATAATCCATTCTATGATAATGGTATCAAACTTCTCAATGGAAACGGACAGAAGATTGAAGCGGAAGTAGAAGCAAGGATTGAAGCATATCTGGATGGCCTGATCGAGGATCTTCCTCTGGCAACTAAAGAAGATATTGGACGCACTGTGGATTTTGCTTCAGGAAGAAATCGTTATATCGGACATCTGATTTCTATTCCAAGCAGGGATTTCAAAGGCATTAAAGTAGGGCTTGACTGTGCAAACGGAAGTTCTTCAGCTATTGCAAAGAGTGTATTTGAGGCACTTCAGGCAAAGACTTATGTGATCAATAACCAGCCGGATGGTACAAATATCAATACAAACTGTGGCTCTACCCATATTGAAGTCCTGCAGAAATATGTTGTGGACAATGGACTGGATATCGGTTTTGCTTATGATGGTGATGCAGATCGCTGTATTGCTGTTGACCATAAGGGAAATGTGGTCGACGGTGATAAGATTATGTATGTATGTGGAAAATATCTCAAGGAGCAGGGCAGATTAAAAGATGATACAGTAGTAACCACTGTTATGTCAAACCTCGGTCTGTACAAATCTCTGGAGAGAGAGGGTATGAAATATGAGCAGACTGCAGTAGGAGATAAATATGTGGCAGAGAATATGATGGAGAATGGATACAGCCTTGGCGGCGAGCAGTCCGGACATATTATTTTCAGCCGTTACGCTGCAACAGGTGATGGAATCCTTACTTCTCTCATGGTAATGGAAGCGTGTGTAGAGAAGAAAGCAACTCTGTGTGATCTGGCAAGGGAAATGAAGGTTTATCCACAGCTTCTCAGAAATGTCCGGGTGGCAGACAAGAAGACTGCGAGAGAGAATCCGAAGGTAGTTGCTGCTGTAGAGGAAGTTGCAAAGAAACTGGGAAGTGATGGGCGTATTCTGGTACGCGAGAGTGGCACAGAGCCATTGATTCGTGTTATGGTAGAAGCCGGAACAGATGAACTCTGCCTTGAGAATGTTGATCATGTAGTAAAGGTAATGGAATCCGAAGGATTGCTCATTGACTGATTTACTGGCAAAGGAATTACATGTATAATAGAAAAAAAAGATTATTTCTGACTGCTGTCTGCTTAAGCCTTGGACTTCTGACAGGCTGTAATGTGGGAGATACGAAGAATTATAAACAGGCTGCACAGGATCTGGAACAGGGAAATTATGAGGCAGCACTTGAAGAATACGAGACAGCAATTTCTGAAGGAGTGAAGCCTGCACAGTCGTACAGAGGTGCAGGCGTAGCAAAACTCAAGCTTGGAAACTATGAAGAAGCCATAACATATTTCAATGATGCGCTTAAATGTGACAAAGTTGGCAAAGCATTAAAGAAAGATATTCTGTCGTATAGAGCTGTGGCTTATCTCAAAGTAAAGGATTATGAGGCAGCGCTGGAAGACTGCCAGACTCTGGCAGAAAACTATAAAATGGATGCGGATCTGTACTTCCTTACGGGAGAAACAGCATTGGCCATGGATTCCTATGAGGAAGCTTCTGCTAATTTTGAACAGGCCTACGGCGAAGATGCAACTTATGACAGAGCTATCCAGATCTACGGGGCATATCTGAACAGGGATATGGAAGCAGACGGAACCCGTTATCTGGAAGCTGCTTTGTCAGGAACTGCAAAAAATGCAGAGGATCATTGTGACCGCGGCAGAGTTTATTATTATATGGATGATTATGAAAATGCTGAAAGTGAACTGAAACAGGCCATAGACGGCGATAATACGGAGGCACTGGTTCTGCTTGGTATGGTATATATGGATAAAGGAGACAGCGCAAATGCAAAAGCAATGTTTCAGCAGTATGTATCACAGGCAGAAAACGGAGCCAAAGGATTTAACGGACTTGCACTGTGTGATATAGAGGATGGGGATTATGACAGTGCCCTTTCTGATATAGAAAGCGGAATCCATGTGGCAGGAGCGGAGGATATGCAGAGTCTGCTGTTTAATGAGATCGTAGTCTATGAGAAGAAACTGGATTTTCAGACTGCTTTGCAGAAAGCACAGGAATATCTGGAATTATACCCGGAAGATAAAACTGTTAAGAAGGAACTTGCATTTCTTAAAACGCGTGTGTAATATCCATCTGACTGAGGAGAATTTATGGAAGAATTTGGAAAGCTTGAAGAACGGGTGGTTCTTGTGGGAGTGCAGACGGATGATCATGATAATGTGGAAGAATCCCTGGATGAACTGAAGGAGCTTGCATCAACTGCAGGAGCTGTTACAGTGGGAAGAATCATTCAGAATCGTGAGTCTGTGCATCCCGGAACTTATATTGGAAAAGGAAAGATAGAGGAAGTACGTGCACTGGTATATGCTATGGATGCAACCGGAATTATCTGTGATGACGAACTTTCTCCTGCACAGCTGAATAATCTGGAGCGGGAACTGGACTGTAAGGTGATGGATAGGACATTATTGATTCTGGACATTTTTGCAGCGAGAGCTATAACCAGTGAGGGTAAAATACAGGTAGAGCTTGCACAGCTTCGCTACAGATCTGCCCGTTTGGTCGGTCTCAGGGAATCTCTTTCCCGTCTGGGAGGTGGAATCGGAACCAGAGGTCCGGGAGAGAAAAAGCTGGAGACAGACCGTCGTCTTATCCGTACAAGGATCTCTGCTTTGAAGCAGGAATTATCCCAGGTGGAGAAACACAGGGAACTGATCCGTTCCAGCCGGGCCAGAGGCAATATGAAGACTGCTGCGATCGTAGGATATACAAATGCGGGAAAATCTACGCTGCTGAACACACTGACAGGCTCAGAGGTTTTATCAGAGGATAAACTGTTTGCTACACTGGATCCAACTACCAGACTTTTAAATTTGAAGGACGGACAGCAGATTCTTCTCACAGATACGGTTGGATTTATCCATAAGCTTCCACATCATCTGGTCGAAGCATTCAAGAGCACATTGGAAGAGGCCAAATATGCAGATTATATTATCCATGTGGTAGATTCTTCCAATCCGCAGGCAGAGATGCAGATGCATGTGGTATATGAGACATTAAAAGAACTGGGAGTGATGGGAAAGAAGATCATCACACTCTTTAATAAGCAGGATGCGCCGGGGGCATGCGTACTGCGAGATTTTAAATCGGACTATACGCTGAAGGTCTCTGCAAAGACAGGCGAGGGTCTTGCAGATCTGAATGATCTTCTGGAGAAGCTTCTTGCTGAAGAACAGATTTATGTGGAGCGCCTTTTCCCTTATCAGGAAGCAGGAAAAATCCAGCTGATCCGCGAATATGGGCAGCTTATCTCAGAGGAATACACAGAGGAAGGGATTGCTGTGAAGGCAAGGGTGCCGAAAGAAATCTACGCCAGAGTTGTATAAAAAAATATTTTGAAAAATAAGAAAATACCATATATTGTGCCTTTTACGAAAATGAGGAACATTATGTGGTATTTTTGCGTGTTGACGAACCGGTGATACTCTGATACAATGAACCTACAGTGTTACTCAGAGCAAAGTGGACAGTAACGACAGAAATATCTCCGGTAAGAATATGCAGGAGAAACAGATTAACAAGAGAAAATGGGGGCATTAGATATGTTTCAGGTAGTAAAACGTGATGGCGAAGTGGATGAGTTTAAAATAGGCAAGATCACAGCGGCTATCCATAAAGCCTTTGATGCAAAAGAGAAAAATTATAGCGAAGAGATGATTGATCTCTTAGGGCTGCGTGTTACTTCTGATTTTCAGAAAAAGATTACAGATAATAAGATTACAGTAGAAGAAATTCAGGACAGTGTGGAGAATGTGCTGATCCAGGCCGGATATGCAGATGTGGCAAAAGCCTACATTCTTTACCGCAAGCAGAGGGAAAAGGTTCGCAACATGAAGTCAACGATCCTGGATTACAAAGAAATCGTAAACAGTTATGTGAAGGTTGAGGACTGGCGTGTAAAGGAGAACTCCACAGTTACTTATTCAGTTGGAGGTCTGATCTTAAGCAATTCCGGTGCAGTTACTGCAAATTACTGGCTGTCTGAGATTTATGACAATGAAATCGCAGATGCACACAGAAATGCAGATATTCATATTCATGACTTGTCCATGCTGACCGGATATTGTGCAGGATGGTCACTGAAACAGCTGATCCAGGAGGGACTTGGCGGTATTGAAGGCAAGATCACATCTTCACCTGCAAAGCATCTGAGTGTTCTCTGCAATCAGATGGTAAACTTTCTTGGGATTATGCAGAATGAATGGGCCGGAGCGCAGGCTTTCTCATCCTTTGATACTTATCTGGCACCTTTTGTCAAGGCAGATAATTTAAGCTATCCGGAAGTGAAGAAATGTATTGAGTCTTTTATTTATGGAGTCAATACCCCAAGCAGATGGGGAACACAGGCACCTTTCTCCAACATTACGCTGGACTGGACAGTACCGGATGATCTTGCAGAGCTTCCGGCTATCGTAGGCGGAAAGAATATGGATTTCAAGTACAAAGACTGCAAAAAAGAGATGGATATGATCAATAAGGCATTTATTGAGACCATGATCGAGGGGGATGCCAACGGACGCGGGTTCCAGTATCCTATTCCGACCTATTCCATAACAAATGAGTTTGACTGGTCTGATACAGAGAATAACCGCCTTCTTTTTGAGATGACATCCAAATATGGAACACCGTATTTCTCAAACTATATTAACAGTGATATGAAACCAAGTGATATCCGCAGTATGTGCTGCCGTCTGCGTCTGGATCTGAGAGAACTCCGCAAGAAGAGCGGTGGTTTCTTCGGATCAGGAGAGAGTACCGGTTCTGTGGGGGTAGTAACTATAAATATGCCGCGTATCGCATATCTTTCCAAGACACCGGAAGAGTTTTACAATCGTCTGGATCGCTTAATGGATATTTCCGCACGTTCTCTGCATATTAAACGTGAAGTAATTGGTAAGCTGCTGGATGAGGGATTATATCCTTATACAAAGAGATATCTTGGAAGCTTTTCCAATCATTTCTCTACCATTGGACTGGTGGGAATGAACGAGGTTGGTCTGAATGCCCGCTGGCTGGGAAAAGATATGTCTGATGAGCGTACGCAGAGGTTTACAAAAGAGGTTCTTCTTCATATGCGGGAACGTCTGTCCGATTATCAGGAGAAGTACGAAGGAGAACTGTTTAATCTTGAGGCAACTCCTGCTGAATCTACTGCCTATCGTCTGGCCAAACATGACAGAAAACGCTGGCCGGATATTAAGACTGCAGGCAAGGAAGGGGATACTCCTTATTATACAAACAGTTCTCATCTTCCGGTTGAATATACCACAGATATTTTTGATGCACTGGATATTCAGGATGATCTGCAGACGCTTTATACATCAGGTACTGTGTTCCATGCATTTATCGGTGAGAAGCTTCCTGACTGGAAAGCAGCAGCAGCACTGGTACGTAAGATCGCAGAGAATTATAAACTGCCGTATTATACGATTTCGCCGACCTATTCTGTATGTAAGGAACATGGCTACATCAGCGGAGAGCATTTCACTTGTCCGAAATGTGGTAAGAAGGCGGAGGTTTACAGTCGTATCACAGGATATTACAGACCTGTACAGAACTGGAATGACGGTAAAGCACAGGAGTATAAGAACCGTACGCTTTATGATGTAATGCATTCAGATATCAGAAAAATACAGCCGGTTCATGCCAGTGTAGTTACTGTGACTAAGGATGATGTGAAGATAGAACCTGTGGCATCACATAAATACCTGTTTACAACCAGTACTTGTCCGAACTGCAGAGTGGCGAAGAAGATACTGGAAGGCAGGGAGTTCGAGATTATTGATGCGGAGAAGAATCCGGAGATGGTGAAGGAGTTTGGAATTATGCAGGCTCCGACTCTGGTGATCACAGACGGTGAGCATATGACGAAATATGTAAATACATCCAATATTAAGAAATATGTGGATGAGGGATTATAAAGATACTGAGAGAGTTGACCGGAGGATAAAAGAGATGATCAAACAGAATGTTGTATTTGTGGAAAATAAAGCAGGAAGTCTGAAAAGAGTGACAGGGATACTTGCAGATAACGGGATTAATATTTATGGATTTGCATGCTTCGATGCACCGGAGTTTGCAATCTTCCGTATGATCTGCAACGATCCGGATAAAGCGGAAATTGTTTTAAACAGGAGTGGATATATGAATCGTATTACACAGGCGATCGTAGTTGATATGAAAGACCAGGTAGGCGGTCTGGATGAACTCCTGAAAGTAGCATCAGACAGTAATGTAAGTCTTGACTATATTTATACTTCTTTCCACAGAAAAGATCTCAGACCTGTAGTAATTCTTCAGACGGAGGATGGTGCAGTGACAGAATGCATTCTTAAGAATAATGGATTTAATGTATTTACTTCAGCAGAAGAACTGGAGAAATAATACTGTATAAGACAGTGAGAGAATCACAGGACTGGGGATGGTTCTGTGATTTTTTGTATATTCATATAGGAAAGTTGAATACATCTTGACTATATGACTAGGAATACTATATAATAAAAGAAAACAATGATAATCCGACGAAATTTAATCAGGAGGTTTTGAAAAATGCAGATTTCTACAAAAGGAAGATATGCTCTGAGACTTATGCTTGATCTTGCAGTTCATAATACAGGAGAACTGGTCAAGATCAAAGATATTTCTGCAAGGGAAAATATTTCAGAAAAATATCTGGAACAGATTATTTCATCATTAAAGAAGGCGGGATATGTAAAGAGCCTGAGAGGGGCACAGGGCGGTTATATGCTTGCCAGAGAGCCGGAAACATATACGGTGGGAACTATTCTGAGACTGACAGAAGGCAGCATGAAGCCGGTAGCCTGTCTGGAGGACGAACCGAATCAGTGCAGCAGAGCCGGGGAATGCGTCACACTCCGTCTCTGGAAGATGCTTGATGAAGCTATTGAGGGAGTACTGGATAAGGTTACATTGCAGGATCTTAAAGACTGGTATGAAGAGATGGGAAATGATTATGTAATTTGATTTTCCCTCTTGACAACAGTGGATTTATAGAATATTATGTATATAACATATAATTCATATATACTTAGTATGAAATAAGGAGGACGAACTCATGGCAAAAATCTATAAAAATGCAGCGGAACTGGTTGGAAATACTCCTCTCCTTGAGGTTGGAAATCTTGAAAAAGAGCTTGGGCTGGAAGCGAGAATACTTGTGAAGCTTGAGTATTTTAACCCGGCAGGAAGTGCCAAAGACCGTATCGCCCTGAGTATGATCGAAGACGCTGAAGAGAGAGGCGTTCTAAAGCCTGGCGCAGTGATCATCGAGCCTACATCAGGTAACACCGGAATCGGTCTTGCTTCTCTTGCTGCAATCAAAGGATATAGAGTGATACTTACGATGCCTGAGACAATGAGTGTTGAGAGAAGGAATATTCTGAAAGCATACGGTGCAGAAATCGTATTGACAGATGGAACAAAAGGTATGAATGGCGCAATCGCCAAAGCAAACGAACTTGCGAAGGAATATGAGAACAGTTTTATTCCGGGACAGTTTGATAACCCTGCAAATCCTGCGATCCACAAAAAGACCACAGGTCCGGAAATCTGGAGAGACACAGACGGACAGGTAGATGTTTTTGTGGCAGGTGTTGGTACAGGCGGAACGATCACCGGTGTTGGTGAATATCTGAAATCCCAGAATCCTGACGTGAAAGTAGTGGCAGTAGAGCCTGCAACTTCCCCTGTACTTTCTCAGGGAAAGAGCGGTCCGCATAAGATTCAGGGAATCGGTGCGGGATTTGTTCCGAAGGCATTAAATACAGAGGTTTATGATGAGGTTTTTCCGGTTGAGAATGAGGATGCTTTTACAGTTGGCAAGCTGATCGCCAAACATGAGGGAATTCTTGTTGGTATTTCTTCCGGTGCGGCTCTCTATGCGGCAATCCGGCTGGCCAAGAGACCGGAGAATAAAGGAAAAACAATCGTAGCTCTTCTTCCGGATTCCGGTGACCGTTACTATTCTACTCCATTATTTGTGTAAAATAAAAAAGCCCTTTTTAGGGCTTTTTTTATTTTACATAAATGTGTTAGAATAGATATGCTGTACAAATGATTTTTATGTAACTGTTCAGTATTTTGCAGAACAGCTATCATAACATAAATAAAATTATCATAAACAATAATATTCCGTGTAATCGGATCACAGAACAGGATGGAATAAAAATGAGAAAAGCAATTATCGCAATGAGCGGCGGAGTGGACAGCTCTGTGGCAGCTCTGCTTACAAAGGAAACCGGTGATGAATGTATCGGTGCTACCATGAAATTATTTCACAATGAGGACATAGGAGTAAAGAGAGAGAAAACCTGCTGTTCTCTGGATGATGTGGAGGATGCCAGAAATGTCTGCTACAGAATGGGGATCAGGTACTATGTTTTTAACTTTTCCGAGAGGTTTAAAGAGGATGTTATGGACCGCTTTGTGGATGCCTATGAGCATGGAGCCACGCCAAATCCCTGCATTGACTGCAATCGTTATCTGAAATTTGACAAGATGTTTCAGAGAATGCGTGAACTGGAGTATGATTATATTGTAACCGGACATTATGCACGTGTGGAATATGATGAGGAGAAGAACCGTTACTTATTAAAGAAAGCTGTGGATGATACGAAGGATCAGAGTTATGTGCTTTATATGCTGACACAGGAGCAGCTTGCGCATATTTCCCTGCCTCTTGGCGGGCTTCGCAAAACGGAAGTGCGTGAGATCGCAGAGAAGCATGGCTTTGTTAATGCCAGAAAGCATGATAGCCAGGATATCTGTTTCGTACCGGACGGTGATTATGCAAAGTTTATTGAACAGTACACAGGACGTAAATCAATCCCGGGTGATTTTGTAGATACAGAAGGAAACATTCTTGGTAAACATAAAGGAATCATCCACTATACACTTGGCCAGAGAAGAGGACTTGGTATTCCGGCAGCATCCAGACTGTATGTGTGTGATATTTCTCCAAAGACCAATCAGGTGGTTCTGGGAAATAATGAGGATCTTTTCCATTCGGAACTGACTGCAACAAAGGTCAATCTGATTTCCTGTGAATCTCTGAAGGAGCCAATGAGACTGAAAGCAAAGATCCGTTACCGTCATCCGGAGCAGGAGGCCGTAGCATGGCAGACGGAAGATGGAGTACTGCACGTGCGTTTTGATAAACCACAGAGAGCTATCACCAGAGGGCAGGCAGTTGTGTTATATGATGGTGATATCGTTGTAGGCGGCGGCGTGATTGAAAATTGTATTAAATGACAGATCATCCTTGTCTTTCGCATTTTGTCGGACTGTCTTATCTGCACTGTTTTTTGGAAACGTTATAGTTATTAGCTATTAAACGCTATAGAAAATTTCCTATTGACGTACTAGGAATTAAATGGTAATATACAACTATGCTAAATCATATCAAACAGATATGAAAAGCGTAGAAACAAAAATGACTTTCAGATAAGGGGCTTAAGAGCCGGAATCAGTTTTGCAGAGAAAAAGATTATTATAAATCAGAGAAAGATGAGGATATACACATGAGCAAAAAAATCGAAAGAAAAGACAGACATTTCAAATTTGAAACATTACAGCTTCACGTAGGACAGGAGAGTCCGGATCCGGTTACAGATGCAAGAGCAGTACCAATCTATCAGACATCTTCTTATGTATTCAGAAACTGCGATCATGCAGCTGCACGTTTCGGACTTGCAGATGCAGGTAACATTTACGGACGTCTTACAAACCCGACTGAAGATGTATTCGAGAAAAGAATCGCAGCACTTGAAGGCGGTTCTGCGGCACTTGCAGTAGCATCCGGTGCAGCAGCGATCACATATACAATTGAGAATCTTGCACAGCAGGGTGACCACATTGTAGCAGCCAAGAATATTTACGGTGGAACAACAAACCTTCTGGAGCATACACTTCCGGCTTATGGAATCACAACAACATTCGTTGATGTATTTGATCTTGAAGAAGTAGAGAACGCAATTCAGGATAACACAAAAGCTGTTTACATCGAGACTCTTGGAAACCCGAACTCTGATGTAGTTGATATTGAAGCTATCGCAAAGATTGCTCATGCACATAAGATTCCGCTTGTAGTGGATAACACATTTGCAACACCTTACCTTGTAAGACCAATCGAATATGGTGCAGATATCGTTGTTCATTCTGCAACTAAATTCATCGGTGGACATGGTACAACAATCGGAGGTGTGATCGTTGAGAGTGGTAAATTTGACTGGGAAGCATCAGGTAAATTCGCATCTCTGACAGAGCCGAACCCAAGCTATCATGGCGTAAGCTTTACAAAGGCATGCGGACCGGCAGCATTTGTTACAAAGATTCGTGCAATTCTTCTTCGTGATACAGGTGCAACCATCTCTCCGGTAAGCTCATTCATTTTCCTTCAGGGACTTGAAACACTGTCACTTCGTGTTGAACGCCATGTAGAGAATGCACTGAAAGTTGTTCAGTACTTAAATAACCATCCGCAGGTAGAGAAAGTTCATCATCCGTCTGTATCCACAGATCCGGTTCAGCAGGAGCTTTATAAGAAATACTTCCCGAATGGCGGCGGTTCCATCTTTACATTTGAGATTAAAGGTGATGCGCAGAAGGCAAAGGACTTCATTGATAATCTGGAACTGTTCTCATTGCTTGCAAATGTAGCTGATGTTAAATCTCTTGTTATCCATCCGGCTACAACAACACACAGCCAGTGCACAGAAGAAGAACTTCTCGATCAGGGTATCAAACCAAATACAATTCGTCTTTCCATTGGTACAGAGAATATTGACGATATCATTCAGGATCTTGATGAAGCATTTAAGGCAGTTGCTGAATAATACAGATATAACATCCTTATATATTGTATAAATAAAACATGAATAAAAAGACCATCTTCCGGATTTTCCCCCATATCTGAAAGATGGTCTTTTTTTTGGAATATTTCAATTGTATGGTTTACAGACTTGACAAATTATAAAAATACTATATAATACAGAAATGCAAATAAGTTGCAAATGTAAATAAGTTGCAAATACAAATAAAGTGCAAATATAAGGAGAACTATATGTCAGAGATTATATTAGATTCAGTAATAGACAGCATCAAGCTGCTACCCTTTCTTTTTCTTACTTATCTGTTTATGGAATGGCTGGAGCATAAGACAGGTGCGGCAGCACGAAAGAGAATCCGTACAGCCGGAAAATTCGGACCGGTATGGGGTGGACTTCTGGGAGTGATTCCACAGTGTGGATTTTCGGCAGCGGCATCCAGCCTTTTTGCCGGACGTGTGATCACAGTGGGAACTTTGATCGCGGTGTATCTGTCTACTTCAGATGAAATGTTTCCGATCATGATCTCCAATGCAGTTCCTGTAGTTACAATTGTGAAAATCCTGACCTGCAAAGCGGTGATCGGAATACTTTCCGGCCTGGTGCTGGAGTATGTTTACACACATATTCTGAAGAAACAGGAACCTGATGTGGATATTCATGAAATCTGTGAAGAAGAACGCTGCCATTGTGAACATGGAGTTATTTCTTCAGCAGCATTTCACACATTAAAAGTTTTTGTGTACATTTTCTTGATTTCTCTTGTTTTAAATATTATCATTGGATTAGTCGGAGAAGAGACACTGGCAGGACTTTTTACAGGAACACCGATTGCAGGTGAACTGATCGCAGCTTTAGTGGGACTGATTCCCAACTGCGCTTCTTCTGTAGTGATCACCCAGTTATATCTGGATCATATTATCGGAGCCGGGGCGATGATGGCGGGACTTCTTGTAAATGCAGGAGTTGGGCTTCTGATTCTGTTTCGTTTGAACAGAGACAGGGTTCAGAATCTGAAAATTGTGGGAGTACTTTATGGACTTGGTGTATTCTGGGGAATTATTATTGAATTTGCAGGAATTGTTTTCTGATCAACCGAGTCTGCTCTGTCAGAAGAAGCTGATTTTAGGAGGAATGATAAAATTATGGCAGGAAGCAGTTATGCGACAGCAAGCCGCAGAAAAATACTTGAATATTTGAAAAACAGTAATGACCATACGGTTACAGCTGCTGATGTGGATGAGTATCTGAAGAAACATGACAGTGAGGTAAATATCACAACCATTTACCGCTATCTGGACAAGCTTGCAAAGGATGGAACTGTGATCAAATATGTTGCAGAGAAAGGTTGCCAGGCTGCTTATCAGTATGTAGAACCGGGACGGGGATGTGAACAGCATCTGCACCTGAAGTGTGTAAAATGTGGAAAGATCATTCATCTGGAATGTCATTTTATGGAAGAAATTTCTCATCATATTGAAGAAAGTCATGGATTTACCCTGCAGTGTAAGAATTCTATTTTGTATGGAGTCTGTAAAGAATGTAAAGGCAGTGGCGAAGACTGTTGACTGTTTCTATCAGATGATGTAAACTGAAATACAACTGTTTGGTCAAATTGACTGGGAAGCAGTATGGTGAAGAGAAAAGACAGAGAAATTGCTGTAAGTACCGGTAAAAATAACAGATAATATATGAAATCATAAAAGAAGGCAATAATGAGAAAACAGAAGAGACAGATGTGTGTAAGAAGAATGTTATTATTTTTTCTGGCGTGTGTATTAATATGTGCAGCACCCCCGTCTGCAGCACAGGCGGCAATAATGCAGACTGCTAAGAATTCAACAGTGCAAAAGAAAAAAACATCCACGAAAACAGTTACAATAGAGACTTCAGGAGAAATCACAAAAAAGAAAGTGAAAAGCGGTGGTTCTGTGATTCTTCCTGTGGAAGTGAATAAGAGGGGATATACATTTCTGGGATGGTCAACAGTTCCCGGACAGACCTGTAATCCAATGTATCAGGCATATCAGAAAATTCAGGTTACGAAAAATATTCATCTTTATCCGGTGAAGTATAAATGGAATCAGGAACCGGATATTTATGCAGGCGGTCTTGCGGACAGTGTGGAGAAATATGATAAGATTATTTTTGTGGGAGATTCCCGCACAGCAATGCTTCGCAGTACTCTGAAGCAGCAATGCAGTTCTGACAGTTTAAAGAAAGTTGGATTTGTATGCAAGACAGGAGAAGGGCTTGACTGGATGAAAAAATACGGAGAAAAGGAACTGCTGAATGAAATAAGCGGGATGGATGATAATGCGAAGCCGGTGGCAGTTATTTTCAATCTGGGAGTAAATGACCTGATCCACAAAAACAGGGAGTCCATCAGTTATGATTCTGTTGCGTCAGACTATGCTTCTTATATGAATGGATTATCCAGAAAGCTGACTGCCAGGAACTGTGAATTATTTTATATGTCTGTGAATCCATGTAATACGGCAATGAAATCCACGCGGAAGGAGTCTGAGATCCGCGGATTTAATAACAGACTCAGACAGAGACTGAACGGGAATTTTACATGGATCAACAGTTATTCTTATCTGATGAGATGTGGTTATACGACTCGCTGTGAATTTCGCGGTTATACAGATGATGGTGTTCATTATTCTATGAGGACTTATAAGAGAATTTATGCATATGCAATAAAACAGATCAGATAATCCTGACTGAAACCCGGAGACAGAATACTGTTCTCCGGGTTATCTGTGTGTATCAGTAAATACGAAAGTTGTAGCTGTGAAAGAGTTAAACAGTTATCAAAGGATCACAAAAGGTAACAGGAGGAGAGAAACATGAGAAGTGAAAGCTTCAGAAAAGGAGTTAAGGATGGTATTCCCATAGGACTGGGATATTTTGCTGTATCGTTTACATTTGGCATGATGGCAGTTGCTGATGGACTGAGTATCTGGCAGGCTGTGCTGATCTCATTGACAAACGTGACTTCAGCAGGGCAGTTTGCAGGACTTGAGATCATGGTAATGAGCGGCTCTTACTGGGAGATGGCACTGACACAGCTGATCATTAATCTGAGATATTGTCTGATGTCATTTTCCCTTGCTCAGAAATTCAGAAGAGATGAATCTTTGGTTCACCGCTATATTGCAGCATTTGGTGTGACGGATGAGATTTTCGGGATTAGTGCCAGTCAGCCCGGAAAGGTAAGCGCATTTTATAATTATGGTGCCATGTGTGTGGCAATCCCGGGATGGGTACTTGGAACCCTGGCAGGAGCAATTTCCGGAAATCTTCTTCCGGATTTTATGATGAGTGCACTCAGCGTGGCTATTTACGGTATGTTCCTTGCAATTATTATTCCTCCGGCAAAGCAGAATAAGGCAGTACTGGCAGTTGTCGTGGCAGCAATGCTGATCAGCACTTTGTTTAAAGTGATTCCGTTTCTGTCGGAGGTTTCGTCAGGTTTTGTGATCATTATTACTACACTGATCGTGGCAGGGGCTGCCGCATACTTCTGTCCGATAGAGGATGAGAAAGAGGAGGAGGGTGTTCATGAGTCATAATATTTATATTTACATTCTGGTAATGGCAGCAGTTACATATCTGATCCGTATGCTCCCGCTTGCTCTTTCCAGAAAAGAGATCACAAGTCCGTTTATCAGATCATTTCTGTACTATGTTCCCTATGCATGTCTGGCAGCCATGACATTTCCGGCGATCCTTTTTGCCACAGACAGTGTGATCTCGGCTGCTGTGGGATTTATTGTGGCACTGATCGCGGCATATAAGGAGAAAAGTCTTCTTACAGTTGCGTTATTCGCATGTGCTGCGGTATTTATTGTGGAAAGAATACTGGAATTTGCAGTGTAAAAGTTGATAAAAAACGGATACATAACCACAGCTGAATGGTGTGTATCCGTTTTTTGTTGCGTAATATTGTGACCGGCAGCTGAAGCAGATAAGCTGTCTGTTATTTGCTGCAGTTTCAGACAGTTTTTTATTTCAGAAAGCTTACATCAATTTCACCGTCAAATACTGTGGCAGCCGGGCCTGTCATGTAAACAAGATTCTCCTGTCTGTTCCAGAAAATCTGCAGGTCACCGCCGAGAAGTTTTACAGTGACAGGACTGTCACCGTCTACATGTCCGTTCAGAACAGAAGCGACTGCTACCGCACATGCACCTGTGCCGCAGGCAAGAGTTTCGCCTGAACCGCGTTCCCATACACGCATTTTTACAGTATGTTCATCGATCACTTCTACAAATTCAGTGTTTACACGATCCGGAAATGCAACATGATTCTCGAAAGCCGGGCCGATCTTTTCAATATCCAGATGGTCAATATCATCCATATAAACAATAGCGTGGGGATTTCCCATGGAAACAGCGGTTATGTAATAGATTTTTCCGTTTACATCCAGAGGTTCATTGATAACTTCCTCCTTCTCTGACACTACCGGAATCTGTCTGGCGGTCAGGATCGGAGAACCCATATTTACCTTAACCTGGGATACCTTTCCGTTTTCTACAGTAAGATCCAGATATTTGATGCCGCTTTTTGTAGCAACAGAAATATGTTCTTTGTCTACGATGCCGTAGTCATAGGCATATTTGGCAACACAGCGGATACCGTTTCCGCACATGGCACCCTGGGAACCGTCGAGATTATACATATCCATCTCGCAGTCTGCGATTTTGGATGGCTTGATCAGGATCAGTCCGTCGGAACCGATACCAAAGTGACGGTCACTGACATATCTGGCTACTGCGGAAGGATTTTCCACAGTTTCCTCAAAACAGTTTACATATACGTAATCATTTCCAATACCATGCATTTTTGTAAATTTCATCAGAAAAGCCTCCTTATTTGGTTAAATATTTATACACCTCTTGTTGTTTATGAAATTTGTTATGTTATAGGAAATTACTCTGTAATGTTCCTATAACATAACAAAGCCTTTCGGGCAGGATCGCACTGCGGTGGAATGGAATTAGGTCGCTGAAGCGACCCGCCGCAGGCGGAGAATCCTGCAAGCAGGATTCTTTCTTGTATCATATAGAAAAAATGTTATGAAAAAGTGAAAATTACGAATCTTTTACCGGGAAAGTTTTTCTGTGATCTTCATGTAAAAAAACATTTTGCCCTTCCCGGAACAGTTATGTATTATACATTATATGGAAAATATATCTGTTATTCAAGTTTTACCTTGCATTTTATAGAAAGTATGTTAAAATTAAAAACAAAAATATACAACCGAAACGCATAATTATACGCTGTTGTCTGAAGAAGGTAAAAAGATGGCAGCCGTAGATATACTTTCGGATGCGAGGAGGAAAAAAGATGAAAGATCAAAAGAGATTTGCAGCTCTTGCACTCAGTGCAGTAATGGTATTTTCCATGGCAGGAAGCGTATCCGCAGCTCAGAAGGTTGAATCCAAAGATGATCTTGCAGGAGCAACAATCGGTGTTCAGCTTGGTACAACAGGTGACCTTGATGCATCTGATTATGAGAAAGATGGTTCTACAGTAGAACGTTACAGCAAGGGAAGTGAAGCTGTTCAGGCATTAAAGGCAGGACAGATCGACTGTGTGATCATCGATTCACAGCCGGCTCAGAAATTTGTTGAGAATAATGATGATCTCAAGATTCTGGATGAGCCATTCGAGGAAGAAGAATATGCAATCTGCTTAAAGAAAGGCAATGATGAACTTCTTGACAAGATTAACGGAGCTCTCAAGGAACTGAAAGAGGATGGAACTATCGACAGCATCATGGACAATTACATTGGTGAGGATGCCGGTAAGACTTCATATGAATCACCGGAAGATGTTGACCGTTCCAATGGAACTCTGGTAATGGCTACTAATGCTGAGTTCGAACCATATGAATATCATGAAGGTGATGATATCGTTGGTATCGATGCTGATATCGCTCAGGCAATCTGTGATAAGCTTGGATATGAACTGAAAATTGAAGATATGGAATTCGATTCCATCCTTCCGGCAGTACAGTCCGGCAAAGCAGACTTCGGTGCAGCTGGTATGACTGTAACAGAAGACCGTAAATCAAGCGTTGACTTTACAGATACCTATGCAGATGCAAGCCAGGTAATTATTGTAAAGAAATAAGTATTAAAATAACAAATAACAGAGCTGTTGACGATTTGCCAACAGCTCTCTTTTCGGAACAGAGGTTTTTATGAATAATCCTATGATATTAGCGAGTGTAAAAGAAGATTTTTATCTGAACTTTATTAAAGATGACCGCTATCTCTGGCTTCTGGATGGTCTGAAAACAACTCTTATTATCACAGTATTTGCGGTAATTGTAGGTCTGATCATCGGTTTCCTTGTAGCAATCATCCGTTCTGCGCACGATAAGTCAGGCTCCTTTAAGATCCTCAATGCGATCTGCAGAGTTTATCTGACTGTAATTCGTGGAACACCAACCATGATCCAGCTGTTGATCATGAATTTTGTAATTTTTGGTGCTGTAAGCATTAACAAGATCATTGTAGGCGGACTTGCCTTTGGTATCAACTCAGGTGCCTATGTAGCTGAGATTGTCCGTTCCGGTATCATGTCCATTGACCAGGGACAGACAGAGGCAGGACGAAGCCTTGGTCTGAATTTCAGCCAGACCATGCGACTGATCATTATCCCGCAGGCATTTAAGAATGTACTTCCTGCGTTGGTAAATGAATTTATCGTGCTGATCAAAGAGACATCCATCATCGGTTATATCGGTATGATGGACCTGACAAAAGGAGCTATGCTGATCCAGAGCCGTACATACAATGCGTTCTGGCCTCTGATGGCAGCAGCAGCGATTTACCTTGTGATCGTTGGAATCCTTACATGGGGGATGAATAAACTGGAAAGGAGGTTAAGAACCAGTGAGCGATAAGAATGTACTGATCCAGGTAAAGGATCTGAAGAAAGCTTTTGGTACAAATCAGGTTCTCGATGGAATAACAACAGATATCTGTCAGGGAGAAGTAGTAGCCGTCATTGGTCCTTCCGGTTCCGGTAAATCTACTTTCCTGAGATCCCTGAATCTTCTGGAGGTTCCGACAGGCGGACAGATCCTCTTTGAAGGAACTGATATTACAGATCCGAAGGTTGACATTAACAGACACCGTCAGAAGATTGGAATGGTATTCCAGCAGTTTAATCTTTTTCCGCATAAAACGGTAAAACAGAATATTATGCTGGCACCTGTAGAACTGAAGCTGATGACAAAGGATGAAGCTTCAAAGAAAGCGGATGAGCTTCTGGCACGTGTAGGTCTTCCGGACAAAGCCAATGCATATCCGGATATGCTTTCGGGCGGGCAGAAACAGCGTATTGCCATTGCACGTTCTCTTGCCATGAATCCGGATGTGATGCTTTTTGATGAGCCAACTTCCGCACTTGACCCTGAGATGGTAGGTGAGGTTCTGGAATTGATGAAAGAACTTGCGCAGTCAGGTATGACCATGGTTGTAGTTACTCATGAGATGGGATTTGCAAGAGAAGTGGCAACAAGAGTTCTTTTTATTGATGACGGTAAGATACAGGAAGAGAATACTCCGAAAGAATTTTTCGCGAATCCGAAGAATCCTAGACTGAAAGACTTCCTTTCAAAGGTTTTATAAGATGCTGAGAAAATTTAACAGTTTTATAGAAAAATGGATGGCCCTGGTGACACCGACCTGTCTGTTACTGGGGGTGTGCTTTCCTGATATTGCCAAATGCGGTCTGCCTTATGTGCCGGCCGTATTTGCATTTATGACATTTGCCGGGGCGTTGAAGTCAAGATTTAAAGATGTGGCAAATGTATTCCGACATCCGGACTCACTGCTTATTATCATGCTTCTGGTCCATGTGGTAATCCCGACAGCAGCCTGCGGGGCAGGTCATCTTTTCTTTGGAAATAACATGGAACTGATCACCGGAATGGTACTGGAGTTTGCAGTTCCCACTGCAGTGGTAAGTCTGATGTGGGTGACGATTTATGATGGAAACAGTCCTCTGTCGTTGTCTCTGGTAGTGCTGGATACGGTACTGGCACCTTTTCTGATCCCGGCTACGCTGAAGATCCTGCTGGGCTCTGCGGTGACCATAGATCCTGCCAGGATGATGCGGGAACTGATATTTATGGTTGCGCTTCCTGCTGTTGTTGCGATGGTATTAAATCAGATCACAGATGGAAAAGTAATGGAAACATGGCCGGGAAAGCTGGCGCCTTTTTCAAAGCTGGCACTGATATTTGTGGTAACGTCCAATTCTTCCAAAGTAGCACCATATATCCGGGATATGAATATGCAGAGGGTGAAGGTTGCACTGGCAATCCTTGTCCTGGCTGCTTCCGGATATGCACTCGGCTGGTTTGTGGCGTATATCTTCCGAAAGGATCGCAGTACGGCGGTTTCCATGATGTATGGAACCGGGATGCGCAATATCAGCGCAGGAGCGGTGATCGCAGCTGCATATTTTCCGGGTGAAGTTATGTTTCCGGTAATGATCGGAACTCTGTTTCAGCAGGTGTTGGCAGCATTGTTCGGAAAGCTTCTGGCACAGAAAAAGGAAAAACAGGAATTTTGTTGAAGTCTGCTGAGGCGTTATAAAGAATATAAAAAGAACTGCCGCATTAGCAATTGAAAAATTGCAATGCGGCAGCTCTTTTTATGAATCTGAAGCCTTTATATATTTCTTCAGTTCTTTGTAGCAGTATTTGATGATCTCTTTACGGGTGATGATGCCGATAAAGTATCCCTGATCATCTACAACCGGAACATAATTCTGGTTAATTGCCTTGTCCAGCAGATCCTCCATGTCAGAATCTGCGTGAACTGCCTTATATGTTGCTCTTCGCGGGATTGCCATAATGGAAATGTTCTCTGCTTCTTTCAGTCCGGGAACATTTAAGGTTTTCATTCCCCAGAGAAGATCACCCTCGGAAATACTTCCTTTATATTTCCCGTCCAGACTCAGAAGCGGAATGCAGGAAAATTTTCTGTGTTCCATTTTCTCAAGAGTCTGACGAAGAGTCTCATTTTCAAATATATATGCTACATCACTTTTAGGTGTTAAAAAAAATAAAATATTCACTTTTGTATTCGCCCCGTTACATTTGTCTGATAAGGCACTCAGATATACATTGTGTATTTACACATCTGTGTGTCTGTGATCTCTGAGTATTCCAGGTTTACGGCTTTTTTACAGAAGCTGTACTCCTTTTGCTGCTGCTTCTTTCATTACTTCTTCCGGCCACAGGGAAGCATGTACTTCACCGATGTGTGCTTTTCTGAGGAAGAACATACAGATACGGGACTGGCCGATGCCGCCGCCGATAGTATATGGAAGTTCTTTGTTAAAGATTGCTTTCTGGAAAGGAAGTTCGCGTCTGTCATCACATCCTGCGATGGTAAGCTGTCTGTCAAGCGCATCCTCGTCAACGCGGATACCCATGGAAGAAAGCTCCAGAGCAATGTCGAGAACAGGATAATAAACAAGGATATCGCCGTTTAATTCCCAGTCATCGTAGTCCGGTGCACGTCCGTCATGACGTTCTCCGTTGGTTAAGGTTTTGCCGACCTGCATGAGGAATACGGCACCTTTTTCCTTGACAATCTTGTATTCACGTTCCTTTGGAGTGAGATCAGGATACATATCGACCAGTTCCTGAGTGCTGACAAATGCGATCTCTCTCGGAAGGATTTCTTCGATGTAATCGTACTGAACAGCCATGTATTTTTCGGTTTTGCGGAGAACGCTGTAGATAGCACGTACTGTGGAAACAAGTGTGTCCATGTTGCGTTCTTCCTTGCTGATGATCTTTTCCCAGTCCCACTGATCTACGTATACGGAGTGGATATTGTCCAGATCTTCGTCTCTTCTGATCGCGATCATGTCTGTGTAAAGTCCTTCACCATGAGCAAAGCCATATTTCTGTAATGCATATCTCTTCCATTTGGCGAGAGAGTGCACGATCTCAGCATTCTCCGGCTGGCCTTTGATATCAAAGCTTACCGGACGTTCCACGCCGTTTAAGTTATCGTTCAGACCGGATGACGGATTAACGAATACCGGAGCGGAAACACGCAGCAGATTCAGTTTTTGAGCCAGTGTCTGCTGAAAGAAATCTTTCACAGTCTTAATGGCAATCTGGGTATCGTGAAGATTTAAAGATGACTGATACCCGTCAGGAATTTTAATCTGTTCCATGAGTGGATTCCTCCTGTAATTTCTGTATTTGCATATTTTATGGCAAACTGATAAAAAATATTGTTGTTTACTGAATATCCATTATCTTTTCCCACGCTATTATAACAGGAAAATGGTAGTTTGACAATTATTACTGTTCATTTGGAAGTATCTCGCGGGATATTATGGTTACGGAGAACAGAACGAACAGTAACACAATTTCAGCTTTGCAAGATTGGGGCGAAATGTTAAAATAAATGTGTAAATGAATGAAGCGTTAAATTTATATAAAACTCAGGGGGAAGATATATGGGAAAAAGGTGTCAGGTCTGTGATGGACCAATTGTAAACGGCAGGTGTAAATATTGTGGAATGCCATATAGAAATGATATGGAACTGTATCATCTGAACGAAGACCGTTCAGAGCACTATCGTCATGCTTCGGCAAAGGTGAAAAAAGCAATGGCAGAGAACGAGATCCCTTTGTCTGACAGAAATAAAACAGTTCCCAAAGCTGCAAAAACTTCGTCTGCCAGAACACAGACTATTAGAACGCAAAATACAAAAGTACAAACTTCAAGAATACAAACATCAGGGACAAAGAAAACATCAGGTCAGTCGTACAGCGCACAGACTGCCCGTACATACAGCACCGGAAAAAAGACAGCAAAAAGTGAGAAGAAAAAGAGTGGCAAGGCAGGCAAAATTTTCTGGATCATTGTGCTGATTCTGATGGTAATAATAGGTCAGATGGCAGAGAATTGGGATACGATTGGATACAGGATAGAAGAATTTATCTATGATGAGTTTGACATAGATCTCAACAGTATTTTTGATGACAGCAGTTCTGATGAAGTAAATGAGAGTAATAAGAATAATAAAAGTAATGAAAATAATGAAAGTAATGAGAATAACTGGACAGATGACTGGTCTGAGACTATCAGTGCAGTAAAGAACGGACAGGATGAACAGAGGGGTAATCCGGACTGGTATATGTTCACCGGAGAGAATTATATTGTCAGAACGGATGATACTGCATCAGAGATTGGCGATACAGATGCCAGTGACCAGGGGTATGATTTTACAATAGATCCGGGAGAATACAGGATAGTGTCCGGCTGGGAGAAGGTTGCTCTGGAAATCAGAAGTTCTTCAGGAAAAGATGAAACTGTAAAATTTGACGAAGCAGACCACGAGGAGAAAATAGAATTACATGCCGGGTATGAGGTATCTGTGGTATCTCTGGATGGTCAAGATAATTATCTTGCCATGTATCAAATTCGGCAATATGACGAATAATTTTTTGCCCCTTTCTTTTTGTCAGAGACTGTGCTATACTTGTTAAACGTACCACATATAGAGAGAATTGTGGTGAATGAAAGAAAAAAATACTATATATTGTATATGGGAGCAAAAGGTATGATATATGTTATAAAGAAAGATGGTACGAGAGAAGAGTTTAATTCACAGAAGATCGTAGCAGCAGTAAATAAGTCGGCAGCCAGAATTTTATACACATTTTCGGATAAAGAGAAGGAATTTATCTGCCAGTTTGCGGAAGAACATGCGGAGGCACTGGGAAAGAATGAGATAGAGATCCAGGAGATGCACAACATCGTAGAGGGAGCACTTGAGAGAGTGAACCCGGCAGTGGCTAAGAGCTACCGCGATTACAGAAATTACAAACTTGACTTTATCCATATGATGGATGATGTATATACCAAGAGTCAGGCAATCCGTTATATTGGTGATAAGAGTAATGCCAATACAGACAGTGCGCTTGTAGCTACAAAGCGAAGCCTGATCTTTAATGAACTGAACAAAGAGCTTTATCGTAAATTTTTTATGAATCGTAATGAACTTCAGGCATGTAAAGATGGTTATATTTATATTCATGACCAGTCTGCACGTCTGGATACCATGAACTGCTGTCTCTTTGATGTGGCATCTGTACTCAGTGGCGGATTTGAGATGGGAAATGTATGGTACAATGAGCCTAAGACACTGGATACTGCGTTTGATGTTATGGGTGATATTATCCTGAGCACTGCTGCACAGCAGTATGGCGGATTCACAGTACCGGAAGTAGACAAGATTCTTGCACCTTATGCACAGAAGAGTTACGATAAATATATCCAGGAATTTATGAAATACTCTGACGAGAGCTGGACAGGACGTGAAGAACGTGCAATCGAGTATGCGCTTGACAAAGTCCGCAGAGATTTTGACCAGGGATGGCAGGGGATTGAGTATAAGCTGAATACAGTCGGATCTTCCAGAGGGGATTATCCATTTGTAACTGTAACTCTTGGACTTGGAATAAAGCAGTTCGAGAAGATGGCAAGTATTTCTCTTCTTGAAGTGCATAAAGGCGGACAGGGTAAGGCAGGACGCAAGAAACCGGTACTCTTCCCGAAAATCGTATTCCTTTATGATGAAAATATCCATGGAAAAGGCAAGATCAGTGAGGATGTATTTGAGGCAGGGGTTGACTGTTCTGCCAAGACTATGTATCCGGACTGGCTGTCCATGTCAGGAAAAGGATATATTTCCAGTATGTACAAGCAGTATGGAAAGGTTATAAGTCCTATGGGATGTCGTGCGTTCTTAAGCCCCTGGTACGAGAGAGGCGGTATGTATCCGGCAGATGATAAGGATGTTCCTGTGTTTGTGGGAAGATTTAACATCGGTGCGGTAAGCCTTCATCTTCCAATGATCCTTGCCAAAGCCAGAGCAGAGAGCAGGGATTTCTACGAAGTGCTGGATTTTTATCTTGAGATGATCCGTAATCTGCATATCCGCACCTATGATTATCTGGGACAGATGCGTGCGTCAACCAACCCGCTGGCATATTGTGAGGGAGGATTTTACGGTGGACATCTGAAACCGAATGAAAAGATTGGCAAGATTCTGAAACCAATGACAGCATCCTTCGGAATCACTGCATTAAATGAACTCCAGGAACTTTACAATGGCAAATCCATTGCTGAAGACGGGCAGTTTGCACTGGATGTGCTGAAATATATCAACAGGAAAGTAAATGAATTTAAAGAGAAAGATGGTTATCTTTATGCAATTTATGGAACACCGGCAGAGAGTTTATGTGGACTGCAGGTGGAACAGTTCCGTAAGATGTATGGCATTGTGAAAGGGGTTTCTGATCGTCCTTATGTAAGCAACAGTTTCCACTGTCATGTGACTGAAGATGTAACTCCGATTGAAAAACAGGATCTGGAGGGACGTTTCTGGGAGTTGTGCAACGGCGGTAAGATTCAGTATGTACGTTATCCGATCGATTATAATCGTGAAGCAATACGTACTCTGATCCGCAGAGCCATGTCTTTGGGATATTATGAGGGAGTAAATCTTTCCCTTGCTTACTGTGATGACTGCGGACATGAGGAACTTGAAATGGACGTGTGTCCGGTCTGCGGTTCCAAGAATCTGACAAAGATTGACCGTATGAACGGATATCTTTCCTACAGCCGTGTGCATGGTGATACTCGTCTGAACGAAGCGAAGATGGCAGAGATTGCGGAACGTAAATCTATGTAATATCAGGTCAGGGGTAAACTTTTGAATCTGATATCATAATATGATAATTAAAAGACATATACCGGAAAGATGATATGTATTGCTCTGGTATATGTCTTTTTGTATTATCAGATAAAATATAGCAATCCCCTTAAATGTATTATTTACGAGGATTGCTATAGAATCTGAAGTTTCAGATGTTTATAGTTTCAATTTTGTCAAATGTATTATTTTTAAGAGGTATACTGTAGATGAAACCGTCATTTATTTAATGATAGTTCCGGTTTTTTCGAAATATCCATCCTTTGCATGCGCAATATCTGTGATGATCGTTCTTCTGTTATCTCCCTTTTCGATAAAAGAGATTCCGGCTTCGAATTTAGGAAGCATGGAGCCTGGGGCAAACTGATTGTCAGCCATATATTTCTTAGCATCATCTACAGAAATTGTATTAAGATATTCTTCATTGTCCTGACCGAGGTTCAGACTTACTTTCTCAACACTGGTAAGGATCAGAAGAGTATCTGCATTTAATTCCTGTGCAAGAAGTCCGCTGGAAAGGTCTTTCTCAATGATCGCACTTGCACCATGAAGATCGATTCCCTGTTCCATAACCGGGATTCCGCCGCCGCCTGCTGCGATTACTACCTGGCCCGCATCTACAAGTGTGCGGATTGTTTCAAGCTCTACAATTTTCTGCGGTTTCGGAGCTGCCAGGATTCTTTTGTAAGTGCCGTCAGCCAGTTTAGTGACAAAGTTTCCCTTGCTTTCTTCAGTTTCAGCCTCTTCTTCTGTAAGGACACGTCCGATGATCTTCTCAGGTTCAGCGAAAGCATCATCATATGGATCAATGACAACCTGTGTAAGGATAGTAGCTACCGGTTTATAAATACCGCGGGAAATAAGTTCTGCGCGGATCGCGGTCTGGAGGTCATATCCGATATAGCCCTGACTCATTGCCGAACATACGGACATAGGTGCAAATGTATAGTCAGGATGTGTTTTGCCAAATTCATTCATGGCTGTGTGGATCATTCCAACCTGTGGACCGTTACTGTGGGAAATGACTACACGATTTCCGGCTTCTACAAGATCTGCGACAGCTTTGGCTGCTTTTTTTGTAGCGATTTTCTGCTCCGGTAAGGTGGTTCCTAATGCTCTGTGGCCCAGTGCAACTACTGTAATTTTTTCGCTCATGGGAATTACCTCGATTCTTTCATGTTCTGTAAATATGATATCTGCGGGGTGATCTTATATATAAAGATTTTTGAAATTTTTTATCACTGATATCATAAATATTCAATCATATTGATATCCTACATTATAAAAGACTGCCAGTAGAATTGCAATAGAAAATAACTCAAAAAACACCTCGCGGGATATTATCAGTGAACAGTAACAAAAAACAAACAGCTCTCACATTTCTGTGAGAGCTGTTTTGTTTTTTTGAGGGGGGAGATAGAGAGTGGTTTTTCATCTATCCAAGACCTATTATATGGGAAAATTATGTTCAAAGTATGTCGAATTTCTGAAACAATCGGTAAATTTATAAAAGAATTATAAACAAATACGAAAAATAAAAAGTGGTATCTTGTTTTTATAGCATAGACATGCTAAAGTAGATTCATCGGCAACAGCCGTTATCAGTATTCTTATTTTCACGCACCGGTCCGGTGCAAAAATTTCCAATTATTTATTGATAGTCCGGGAGATGGTTTTGAATCCTGAGCAGAAACTCTGAAAATCTTATTTATTGTGCAAAACAGAGAGGAGAGATGCGTATGTCTGTGGATATGAACTTATAATCTCGAAAGATACTGTACCGATATCATTCTGACAGTGGAAGTACCTCAGATGACATAGAATAAAAATTCAGGAGAATGAGAGAATGAAAAAAAGAATATGGAATCAGTTAAAAAAAGCAGTCATAATAACGGCTGCTGTCGGGATTTTGGGAGCAGGAGCAGTATCAGCAGCAGAATTTGAAGTTGCAGAGTTATATGTTCCTGCTGTGGGTTTAAAGCAGAGTGCACAGTGGATCGATGAAGAGAAATTTCAGGCAGAACTGACACTGGAAGTGAGCGGTCTGAAAGAACTGTACAAAAGTCAACAGGAAAATACTGCTTCGGAGAACGGACAGTTGCAGATGGAAAATAGTACATGGGATGGAGAAGTGAGAGAAGCAGAAGCAGCAGAAAATACGACAGATGAAGTGGATTCCGAAAATACAGAGTGTGAATCAGAGAGTGCAGTAATAGATATAAAAGATATAGAAAGCGAAGAATACCGGAAGGCAGAAGAAAACGCAGAAGGATTTGACACAGAAACCGGACAGACACAACAGAGTGAGCAGGAGAACCAAAATGAGATCAGGGAAGATAAAACCAGATATTTTCTGACTGTATATATTTCAGAATATTTTCAGGTAAATGCAGAAGCGTTAAAGAATGATCTGCAGGCTGAATCCGTACAGATACAAAATAAGAAAGGTGAGACAACCCAGATTACAAAGCTGACCTGTGAGACTGCACTTTCAGATGCGGAAACAGATATCTTTACCATGAAAGTGCCGGTGTCTCTGCGTGAAGAATATCGTATTTCTTCTGTAAAAACAGATTATCCTCTGTGCCAGGATGCACCGCTTTGCAAAGATTGGGAGGGGACAGGTGCGTATTTCTGGATGAAATCAGGGGATGAAACCCAGACTGTTGCAGAAACTCCTTCAGCTCTGCTTTCCGTACAGGAGGCAAAAACAGGGATCACAGCCCGGTTACAGCAGGAGACGAAAGAGGTACGTGCAGGGCAGAACCTTACTTATATATTGTCTGTAGAGAATACAGGAGAATTACCTCTGGAAAATATAGAGATATCCAGTGTTTTTTCTCAGGATAATATAAAAGCCGAATGGAAACAGGAAGAGGGATTTACTGCAAATGGTATGCAGGGAATTATTTCAGGTCTTAAGGTAGGAGAAATCAGAAATCTTCAGATGACAGTACAGCTTACAGAAGAGCAGGCAGGAGAGCTTATTCATACAGTAACTGTAAAAGCGAAATATCCGGGAAAGGAAGAAAGTATTGGATGTCAGAAATCAGTCGAAACAGAAGTCATTGCATTAAAGGCTGCTTTTGAGGTGGAGAAAACTGCGGACAGAACACAGGCATATCCGGGAGATACGATCACATATCAGATCTGCATCAGGAATACGGGTGAGCGGACACTTCATTCGGTTCTCAGTACAGAAAGATTCCAAAATGCCGGTATTCAGGCAAATTTTGTCAGGAAAGAGGGCGTAACATTAAACAGCACAGGCACACAGGCTCTGATTCCGCAGATCGCACCGGGAGAGGCTTTTGCACTTTACGCCACAGTGACTGTTCCACAATATATGGCAAGTCAGGAATTGATCAATGAGGTAATCGTTACATCTGATGAGACTGGTACACAGGTAATGACATCTAAGGCAAACGTAGAATTAAAGGAAACTGATAATATTGTTACAGTTACGCCGCAACCGGCATCTCTGGCTTCCCAGAGTTATGGATATGACTCAAAGTCCGGAAGTGCTTATACTACTGCTTCCAAACCACGTACAGGAGATGAGACAGAAACGGCTTTGTATATTGTACTGGGGATTTTTGCAATCATGTCTGGAGTCAGTGCATTCTGTTACAGGAAGACAAAAAAACAGCAGAAGTAGAGAAACAACGTTGAAACGACAGGGGAGGTGTGCTATTCTTATATAGAATATACGCTTTAGTAAAACACCTCTGCCTGACTTTAAAGAAATTGCGTTACTGTTCACACATCACTATCCCGCGAGGTGTTTTGGCATGAATATGCCAAAATCCCGAGACATACAAGCCAAAATTCCATTGCCGCAGGCAATCTGGAATGAATTTTGGCTAAGTTACTGTGAACGGAGTGAACAGTAACGAAATTGCCGCAGAGGCTGTATGAAATTCAGGCAGGCAGGAAATGATATGGAGGATTAAAATGAAATTAATATCCTTACTGGAAAAGCTGGAATATACATGTCTTCAGGGCAGTACAGACCAGGAAGTAAAAAATGTGATTTATGATTCCCGGAAAGTAGAAGAGGGCTCTCTTTTTATCTGTATCCGCGGTGCAGTGGTGGATGGCCATAAATTTGTGCCGGATGTAGTTGCAAAAGGAGCAAAGGTTCTGATCGTGGAAGAAGCTGTGGAAGCACCGGAAGATGTGACAGTCATTCTTGTGAAAGATACACGATATGCAATGGCGTTTATATCTGCCGCATATTTCGGATATCCCGCAGAGAAACTGAAAACAATCGGTATCACAGGAACAAAAGGAAAAACAACCACTACGTATATGGTAAAATCTATTCTGGAAAATGCCGGATATAAAGTGGGACTGATCGGAACCATTGAAGCGATCATCGGTGACAAAGTGATTCCTGCAAAGAACACAACACCGGAGTCTTATGTGATTCAGGAATATTTCCATGAGATGGCAGAAGCCGGCTGTGACTGTGTGGTTATGGAAGTTTCCTCCCAAGGACTGATGCTTCACAGAACTCAGGGATTTGTTTTCGATTTTGGTATCTTTACAAATATTGAGCCGGATCATATCGGACCAAATGAACATAAGGATTTTGATGATTATCTCAGATGCAAGTCCTTACTTCTGAAACAGTGCAAGGTAGGAATTGTAAACAGAGATGATGAACATTTCGAGAAGATTATTGAAGGTCATACATGCAGCCTGGAAACTTATGGATTTTCACCGGAAGCAGACCTTCGTGCGGAAGATGCAAAGCTGGTCGGAGGTAAAGGATATCTGGGTATTTCCTACCATCTGAAAGGACTTCTGGATTTTCATGTGGAGATAGATATTCCCGGTAAATTCAGCATCTACAATTCATTGACAGCAATCGCGATCTGCCGTCATTTTAAGGTTTCGGAAGAGAACATTCTCAAAGCCTTAAAAGTAGCTAAGGTAAAAGGCCGTATCGAAATGGTAAAAGTATCCGATGATTTTACTCTGATGATCGATTACGCGCATAATGCCATGGCTCTGGAGAGTCTTCTGACCACTTTGAAAGAATATCATCCCCACAGACTGGTATGTCTGTTTGGATGCGGAGGCAACAGATCAAAGCTTCGCCGCTATGAGATGGGAGAGGTTTCCGGAAAGCTTGCAGACCTTACCATCATTACCTCTGATAATCCACGTGATGAAGAACCACAGGCGATCATCGATGATATCAAGATCGGTATGGCAAAAACCGATGGAAAATATGTAGAGATTCCGGACAGAAAAGAAGCCATCGCCTATGCAATCCATCATGGAGAGCCGGGGGATATTATAGTTCTGGCAGGTAAGGGACATGAGGATTATCAGGAAATTAAAGGAAAGAAATATCCTATGGATGAACGTGTCCTGATCGCAGATATTCTTGCTGGTAAATAGGTAGCGGGTCAAACAGGAATAAGTTCATGATATATGCTGATATAATAATTGATATTTCCAGTGATAAACTGGACCGGAGTTTTCAATATCGTGTACCGGAAAGGCTGGAGAAGAAAATAAAGGCAGGGATGGTGGCAGCCATCCCTTTTGGAAATGCCGGCCGGGTGCGTAAAGGATATGTGATCGGATTGTCAGATAAACCGAAAATTGCTCCCGAAAAGATTAAAGAAATCAGTGAAATCTGCAGTGGAGAAGAGACTACGGAATCCAGACTGATCGCCCTGGCAGCCTGGATGAGAGAAAATTATGGTTCCACCATGATCCAGGCTCTCAGGACAGTACTTCCTATCCAGGAGAAAATCAAGGCAAAAGAGAAAAAATATATATGCCTGGATATTTCCGAAGAGGCGGGAACGCAGTTGCTGAAAGAACTTGAACAAACAAGGTTTAAAGCCAGAACAAGACTTCTGAGGGAACTTCTGGAGAAAAAAAGACTGGATTATACACATGCGGCGAAAGAACTGGGGACAACTTCTGCTGTTGTAAAGAAATTTCAGGAGCAGGGGATTATCCGCATAGAATATGATGAGATAATGAGAACTTCACTGAATACAGGTGATATTTCCGGAGAAAGGCGAATGCCGCTTACAGATGAACAGGAAGCGGCAGTAAAACAGATACAGAGAGAGTGGAAAAACCCATCGCCGAAGCCTGTACTGATCGAGGGAGTGACAGGGAGCGGGAAAACCCAGGTGTATATAAAGCTGATCGAGCAGACGCTTTCTCAGGGAAAAGAAGCAATCGTGCTGATCCCGGAGATTGCTCTGACATATCAGACGGTACGCAGATTTTATGCCAGATTTGGGGATAAAGTATCAGTCATCAATTCCAAACAGTCTCAGGGAGAACGCTATGATCAGTTTAAACGTGCGAAAAAGGGAGAAGTCCAGGTGATGATCGGTCCCAGATCTGCGCTGTTTACGCCATTTGCCAGTCTGGGACTGATCATTATTGATGAAGAACATGAACCAAGCTATAAAAGTGAAAGCACACCCCGTTATCATGCAAGGGAAACTGCAATCCGGAGAGCTGTTTTAGAACATGCAAATGTGGTAATGGGTTCAGCTACTCCATCAGTGGAAGCCTACAGTAAGGCAATGAATGGGGAATATAGTCTGGTCAGGCTGACAACAAGATATGGAAGCAGACCTCTGCCCCGGGTTTCTATCGTAGACCTGCGTGAGGAATTAAAAGCAGGGAACAGGTCTGTACTGAGCAGAGAACTCCGGCAAAAGATGAAAGGCCGGTTTGAGAAAAAAGAACAGGTAATGCTTTTTCTGAACAGAAGAGGATACGCAGGTTTTGTATCCTGCCGGTCCTGTGGACATGTGATGAAGTGTCCGCATTGTGATGTTTCTCTTTCGGAGCATAATAATGAAAGGCTTTTATGTCATTACTGTGGATATGAGACAGGAAAACCCCGGATATGCCCGGTGTGCGGATCGCCTTATATTGGCGGATTTAAGGCAGGAACACAGCAGATCGAGAAGGTAGTGCGGGAAGATTTTCCAGAAGTCAGGACTCTCAGAATGGATTTTGATACAACAAGAACCAAGGGCAGCTATGAAAAGATCCTTGCAGCTTTTGCTGCTCATGAGGCAGATATACTGATCGGAACACAGATGATCGTTAAGGGGCATGATTTTCCGGATGTCACACTCATGGGAATAGTAGCAGCGGATCTTTCGCTGAATGCAGAGGATTATCGATGTGCGGAACGTACCTTTCAGCTTCTCTGTCAGGCAGTCGGCCGGGGAGGACGGGGGGAAAAACCGGGAGAGGCAGTGATCCAGACCTATCATCCGGATCATTACAGTATTCAGGCGGCGGCAGTGCAGGATTATCAGGCATTCTATGAGGAAGAGATGAGTTACCGTATGCTTCTGGATTATCCGCCTGCGGCACATATGCTGGCAGTTCTGGGTTCAGGTCCGGAAGATGAGAAACTGGTTCAGGCCATGTATTATCTGAAACTTTATATAGAAAGGATATACAGAGAAAATGACCTGCATATCATTGGCCCGGCATATGCGTCAGTTGGAAAAGTTAAGGATATTTACAGACAGGTTATCTATTTAAAACATAAAGATCATAAAACGCTGGTACATATCAAAGACCAGCTGGAGAAATACATAGAGATAAATTCCGGTTTCCGGAAAATATACATACAATTTGATTTCAGTTAATTAGGGCAGAGTTTTTCAAAATCTCATTACTGAAGTAATCTGCGGCAGAAAGGAAATCCGACAGGCAGTAATTTCTGAAATCGTGATATAACAATAATCAAGATATCAGGTTAGGGGCAAAATATCTTTTGATCCTAACATCATAATCAAAGAAGAGGAGAATAAAGAAATGGCACTTAGAAAAATCAGATTACAGGGCGACGAAGTACTTGCAAAGGTCAGCAGACCGGTAGAAAAGATGACACCACGTATTCATGATCTGATCGGAGATATGCTTGAAACCATGTATGATGCAATGGGAGTTGGCCTCGCTGCACCACAGGTAGGTATGCTGAAGCGTATTGTTGTGATCGATATAGGAGAGGGGCCTATCGTGCTGATCAATCCTGAAATCCTTGAAACATCAGGCGAACAGACTGGTGATGAAGGATGCTTAAGTGTACCTGGAATGGCTGGTCAGGTAACACGTCCGAACTATGTAAAGGTAAAAGCTCTGGATGAGGATATGAATGAAGTAGAATATGAAGGGGAAGGTCTTCTTGCGCGTGCTTTCTGCCATGAGATCGATCATCTGGACGGACATATGTATACAGAACTGGTAGAAGGAGAACTTCATCAGGTTTCCTATGATGAGGATGAGGAGTGATAATCAAATGAAGATAGTATTTATGGGAACACCGGATTTCGCAGTGCCGTCATTACATGCACTGACAGAAGCCGGATATGCGGTGGCAGCAGTGGTGACTCAGCCTGACAAACCAAAAGGGAGAGGTAAGACATTATTGCCAACACCTGTAAAAGAAGAAGCCGTTATGCACGATATTCCGGTATATCAGCCGGAGAAAGTGAGAAATAACCCTGAATTTCTGGAGATTCTGAAAGAAATCAATCCTGAGATCATAGTTGTTGCTGCATATGGACAGATTATTCCAAAAGAAATCCTGGAGCTTCCGAAATTTGGATGTATCAATATTCATGCGTCTCTTCTTCCGAAATACAGAGGAGCAGCGCCTATCCAGCAGGCTGTGATCGACGGGGAAAAAGTATCAGGTGTAACGATCCAGCAGATGGGAGAAGGTCTTGATACCGGTGATATGATCTCTAAGATAGTGATTCCGATCTCTCCGACAGAAACAGGTGGAAGCCTGTTTGGAAAACTTGCGCAGGCCGGTGCGGATCTGCTGATCAAGACGCTTCCGTCTATTGAGCAGGGAACCGCGGAGTTTGAAAAACAGCCGGAGGAGAGTCCTACACCTTATGCGGCTATGATCACCAAACAGATGGGACTGATGGATTTCAGAAAATCTGCAGAAGAACTGGAACGCCTTGTACGCGGCCTGAATCCATGGCCAAGTGCTTATACATTTCTTAATGGAAAAACTCTGAAAGTGTGGAAATGTAAAGTCAGCACTGAGAAAACAGATGCTGTTCCGGGAACAATCTTCCTGGCAGATAAAGAGGGGATCCATACAGCATGTGGAGAAGGAGTGCTGATTCTTACAGAGGTACAGCTGGAAGGTAAGAAGCGTATGGAAACAGAAGCCTTTCTCCGGGGATATCACATTGAAAATGGAATTGTTTTTACAGATCATAAGGAGTGATTAGATGTACGGATATTATTATTTTGATCCTACGTATTTACTGCTCGTTATCGGAATGGTGCTGTCTTTACTGGCATCTGCAAAGGTAAAGAGTACGTTTTCTGTTTACAGCAGAGTGCGCAGTGCATCGGGGCTTACAGGTGCCGATGCTGCCAGACGGATTCTTCGTATGTCGGGAATTACGGATGTTACGGTAGTACCCATATCCGGCAGCCTGACAGACCACTATGATCCGGGAAGTAAGAAACTGGCACTTTCCCAGGATGTATATGATAAAACATCGGTGGCTGCGATCGGAGTGGCTGCGCATGAATGTGGACATGCTATTCAGCATGCGACTAACTATGTGCCATTGAATCTTCGCTCTGCGATTGTGCCTGTTGCAAACATCGGTTCCACACTTTCCTGGCCATTGTTTCTGGCAGGACTGATTTTCTCAATCCGTCCACTGCTGACTGTTGGAATCATTTTGTTTACATTTGCGGTTCTTTTTCAGCTTGTAACTCTTCCGGTAGAATTTAATGCATCTTCAAGAGCATTGAAAATGCTTGGAAGTTCAGGAATGCTTGGAGCTGATGAGGTAAAAGGTGCAAGAAAAGTCCTTACAGCAGCGGCACTCACCTATGTTGCAGCACTTGCTTCATCAATTCTGCAGCTTTTAAGACTGATCATACTTGCCGGAGGAAGAGACCGTGACTAATGGAATAAATACAAGAGAACTGATATTGCAGATATTACTGGAAATCGAGGAAGAGGGAAAACACAGCCATATCGCTATCCGCAATGCTCTTTCCAAATATCAGTTCCTTCCAAGACAGGAGAGAGCTTTTATTACCAGAGTCTGCGAAGGAACACTGGAATATCGTATTTTAATAGATTATATTATTGATTCATATTCAAAAGTATCTGTAGATAAAATGAAGCCTGTGATCAGGGAAATCCTGAGAAGTGCAGTTTATCAGATCAGGTTTATGGACAGTGTGCCGGACAGTGCAGTGTGTAATGAAGCGGTGAAGCTGGCACAGAGAAAAGGCTTTTACAGCCTGAAACCTTTTGTAAACGGTGTTCTTCGTACGATTGCCAGAGAGTGGAAAAATCTGAAACTTCCTTCAAGGGAAGAAAATCCGGTCAGATATCTGTCTGTCAGATATTCTATGCCGGAAACACTGGTAAACCGTTGGCTTGAGGATTACGGGGAAGAAAAAACAGAAAAGATCCTTACAGATTTTCTCACTGAGAAACCGATCACAGTACGCTGCAGAACTCATAAATATCCACAGAAAGAGATTTATGAGAGCCTGGTCGATCAGGGAGTGGAAGTGAAACCTGCACCTTATCTTCCCTATGCATATGAAATTTCAAATTATAACCATATTCTTGCACTGGATGCATTTATACAGGGGAAAATCCAGGTGCAGGATGTAAGCTCCATGCTGGTGGCAGAAATTGCAGATCCGCAAAAAGGGGATTATGTGATAGATATGTGCGCAGCACCTGGTGGAAAGAGTCTCCATGTTGCAGATAAAATGGGAGATTACGGAACAGTAGATGCACGCGATATCAGCCAGTATAAAGTGGATATGATCGAAGAGAATATTCACAGAACAGACTGCATTAATGTGCAGGCTCATGTGATGGATGCTACGGTATTTGATGTAGATTCAGAACTCAAGGCAGATGTCGTTCTGGCAGATGTCCCATGTTCCGGATATGGAGTAATTGGAAAGAAGCCGGAGATCAAATACAGGGTGACAGCACAGAAGCAGGAAGAGATTGTAATCCTTCAGAGAACAATCCTTGACAATGCGGCAGAATATGTGAAACCGGGCGGAGTGCTGGTATTTAGTACCTGTACTATCGCAAAGGAAGAGAATGAAGAGAACATGTTGTGGTTTATGAATAATCATCCGTTCAAACTGGAGAGTATTGATCCGTATCTTCCGGAAGAACTGCATTCTGAGACAACAGCTCTGGGTTATCTTCAGCTTCTGCCGGGAGTACACAAAACAGATGGCTTCTTTATTGCAAAATTCAGGAGAAAATAAGTAATGACAGACATTAAGTCAATGACGATCGACGAATTAAAGAAACTGATGACCACTCTGGGAGATAAGCCTTTTCGTGCGAAGCAGATTTACAGCTGGCTGCATGAACACCTTGTTACTTCTTATGATGAGATGACAAATCTTTCCAAAAGCCTGAGGGAAAAACTGAAAGAATATCCTGTCACAGCACTGAAGATGGTAGATGTACAGACATCCCGGATTGATGGTACACAGAAGTATCTGTTCCGTCTCAGTGATGGAAATGTGATAGAGAGTGTTCTAATGCGGTATAAACATGGAAATTCTGTCTGTATTTCTTCTCAGGTGGGATGCCGCATGGGATGCAGATTCTGTGCATCTACCATAGGAGGACTGACCAGATGTCTTCTCCCGTCAGAAATGCTGGATCAGATATACAGGATACAGGCTCTGACAGGAGAAAGAGTTTCCAATGTTGTGGTCATGGGAACGGGGGAACCTCTTGATAATTATGAAAATCTTCTCAGGTTTATACATATCCTGACAGAAGACGGAGGACTTCATATCAGTCAGAGAAACCTGACTGTATCTACCTGTGGATTGGTTCCGAAGATTTATGACCTTGCAAAAGAAAAGCTTCAGATGACACTTGCACTTTCCCTTCACGCACCTAATGATGTGAAGCGACGGGAACTGATGCCGATCGCAAACAAATACAGCATGGATGAGGTTCTGGAAGCCTGCCGTTATTATTTTAAAGAAACCGGGCGCAGGATCACATTTGAATATAGTCTGGTAGCCGGAGTTAATGACAGCGATGAGGATGCAAGGGAACTTTCCGGCAGAATCAGAGATATGAACTGCCATGTAAATCTGATCCCGGTAAACCCTATTAAGGAACGTTCCTTTGTGCGTTCAACAAGACAGGCTGTGGAGAATTTCAAAATAAAACTTGAAAAATGTGGAATAAATGTTACTATTAGAAGAGAAATGGGCAGTGATATTGATGGTGCCTGTGGACAGTTAAGAAAAAGTTATATGGAAAAAACAGAAAGCGAGAAGTGACATGAGGATATATTCAGCTACTGATGTCGGGCAAAAGCGGAAGATGAACCAGGATTATGTGTTCGCAACTGCTGACCCGGTTGGAAATCTTCCGAATCTGTTTGTTGTTGCAGATGGTATGGGTGGTCATAATGCAGGTGATTATGCATCCTCTCATGCGGTTACATCTATGGTGGAAGAAATCCGGCAGGATGCGGATTTTAATCCGGTAAAGGTAATCCGTCATGCCATTGAATGTGTAAATACCGAGATTCTTACCCAGGCACAGCAGGATGAGAAACTCAGAGGAATGGGAACAACGATAGTGGTAGCTACTATCGTAGGACATTACGCTTATGTGGCAAATGTAGGTGACAGCAGACTTTATGTGATCGGAGAGAAGATTCAGCAGATAACAAGGGATCACTCACTGGTGCAGGAGATGGTAAGAATGGGAGAACTTGACCCTGAACAGGCAAGGAAGCATCCGAAGAAAAATATCATTACAAGAGCACTTGGAGCAGAGAAAACAGTGGATATTGATTTCTTTGATCTGAAACTGGAACCCGGAGATGTAGTTTTGATGTGTTCGGACGGGCTCAGCAATATGGTTGAGGACAGCCAGCTGAGGGAAATCATTTCTGACACATCTACAGATCTGGATGAAAAAGGCAGGATACTTATAAGAGAAGCAAATCGCAATGGCGGCAAGGATAATATTGCAATTGTATTGGTAGAACCATTCGCAGACGAGGTGAAAGCATGTTAAAAACGGGAACGATCATAGCAGAACGCTATGAGATATTAGGAAAAATTGGTACCGGCGGAATGGCGGACGTATACAAGGCAAAAGACCATAAGCTGAATCGGTTTGTTGCTGTAAAAGTTCTTAAGCCGGAATTCAGAGAGGATACGACGTTTATCCGCAAGTTTAAAAGTGAGGCTCAGGCTGCAGCAGTCCTGACACATCCGAATATAGTGAATGTATTTGATGTTGGTGACGATAACGGAGTTTATTACATTGTTATGGAGCTTATTGAGGGAATTACTCTCAAGGAGTACATTTCCAAAAAGGGAAAGCTTTCTGTAAAAGAAGCAACCAGTATTGCAATCCAGGTCTCCATGGGACTGGAAGCTGCACACAGCCATGGGATTGTACATCGTGATGTAAAACCGCAGAATATTATCATTTCCATGGATGGAAAGGTAAAAGTAACAGATTTTGGTATTGCAAGAGCCGCTTCTTCCAATACCATAAGCTCAAATGTAATGGGATCTGTTCATTACAGTTCACCGGAACAGGTCAGAGGCGGATACAGTGATGAGAAGAGTGATATTTATTCACTGGGTATCACAATGTATGAAATGGTTACAGGGAAGGTTCCTTTTGACGGAGATACCACAGTAGCTATTGCTATCAAACATCTTCAGGAAGAGATTGTTCCTCCAAGTGTTTATACACCGGAGCTTCCCCACAGTCTGGAGCAGATTATTCTGAAATGTACACAGAAAAGCGTGGATCGCCGTTATCAGAACATGGAGGATGTGATCGCAGATCTGAAGCATTCTCTGATCGATCCACAGGGAGATTTCGTAACGCTGACGTCTGTGGATAACGAAGCAAAAACAGTTGTGATCTCAGATAAGGAGCTTGGCGAGATCAAACATATGCCGAAGCAGATCGCAAAGTCAGAACCTGAGGCTCTGGAAGAAGAAATCAATGAAACAGATTATGATGATGAGCCGGAAGTGAAAAAGCACAGGAAGAAATCAGATAAGCCTGAGAAAAAGAAAAAAAGAGGCGGGCATGGGCTGACTATTGTAATGCTTCTGATGGGGGTTGTAATCCTGATAGCAATCATTCTGGTCGCAGGAAAGGCGTCCGGACTTATTGGAAGTAACAATGATACAGACAAAAAAACTGAGGCCTCAGATACATCGGAATCAGATGATGACGGAATGGTAACTGTGCCGAATCTGGTAGGAAAAACAGAGGATGAAGCAAAGAATATCACAAAGGATATGAAACTGGGTATTCAGCCTATGGGCGAGGAGGCTTCAAATCAGGCAAAAGGAACCATTTCTTCACAGGATATTCCAAAGGGAAGTAAAGTAGAGCAGTATACGACCATTAAGTATTATATCAGCAAGGGTGCGCAGCAGATCACAATTCCGGATGTGGATGGACAGACCGGAGTAGATGCACAGCAGACTCTGGAAGATATGGGATTAACTGTTGAGATACAGAAAGAATACAGTGAATTAAATGATGATGGTACTCCGGTTACAGATCCGGGATATGCAGTCTCCACAACTCCGACAGCCGGAAACTCTGTTTCAGCAGGAGACAGCGTAACACTGCTTGTCAGCCGAGGCGTAGACTATGGAGACAGTGTGGAGGTTCCAAGTGTTGTCGGAATGACAAAGAATGATGCAGTTACTACTTTTGGTAAGTTCCTCAATGTGGAAGTAAAAGAGGAAAAGAGTACAGAGGTGGCAGAAGGAGAAGTAATTTCACAGGAACCGGAAGCCGGAAACTGGGAAGATCCGGATAATGTAAATGTTGTGATCACAGTAAGTACCGGAGATCAGGAACCTTCGGCTCAGAGTGACAGCGCAGATACTGCTGCATCATCTGATGCTCCGGCACAGACAGCAGATAACAGTGCGGCGGCAGCAGCCGGGGAAGTATGGAAATGTACACAGACTCTGAATACTCCGTCAGGATATTCCGGAGGTCCGGTTCGTCTGGAACTGATCCAGAATGTAAACGGAACACCGACAGCTTCAGTTGTTCTGGAAGATCAGGTAATCCAGTTCCCGTATGATCTGGATATCACAGGTGCACCTGGTATCAGCGAGGGTACTTTGTATCTGTCTGAACAGATTAGTGGAACTTATCAGGAACTCGGAAATTATTCTATTACATTTGCTAAGGCTGAATGATCCATGCAGGGAAAGATAATAAAAGGAATTGCAGGATTTTATTACATCTATGCAGAAAATGATGAGATTTATGAATGCAAAGCAAAGGGAATATTCAGAAAAGATAAACAGAAACCTCTTGTAGGAGATAATGTGGAGATAGAGGTTTTGGATGAACAGGAGAAGGAAGGCAGTGTGACTGCCATCCTTCCCAGAAAAAATTCATTGATCCGTCCGGCCGTTGCCAATGTGGATCAGGCTTTTGTGATTTTTGCAATGGAGAATCCTAAACCTAATTTTATGCTGCTTGACCGTTTTCTGATCATGATGGAGAAAGAGAATGTTCCGGCAGTCATATGTTTTAACAAGAAAGATCTTGCAAAACAGGAAGAACTGGAGCTTTTATATGAAACCTATAAGAGTTGTGGATATGATGTGATTTTTTCCAGTACTTTTAATGGAGAGGGGCTGGATGAAATACGTGAGATCCTGAAAGGAAAAACAACTGTAGTTGCAGGACCTTCCGGTGTGGGAAAATCTTCAATTACCAATGCACTGCAGGAAAATGTACAGATGGAAACCGGGGAGATTAGTAAGAAGCTGAAACGTGGAAAGCATACCACGCGTCATTCTCAGGTGATACCGGTGGGACATGATACTTATCTGATGGATACACCGGGATTTTCTTCTTTATATCTGACAGATATAGAAGAACAGGAACTTAAGGCGTATTTTCCGGAGTTTCGCAGATATGAAGAACAGTGCAGGTTTCAGGGATGCAGACATATCCATGAACCGGACTGTGGCGTGAAAGCAGCATTGGCTGAGCATGAGATCAGCCAGCTTCGCTATGAAGATTATCTGGGACTTTATAATGAATTAAAAGAGAAAAGGAGATTCTAATTATGTATCAGTTGTGCCCTTCTATTTTATCGGCAGATTTTAACCGTTTGGGCGAACAGATCAAAACCCTGGAAAAAGAGGGGATTGAATGGCTTCATATTGATGTTATGGATGGTGATTTTGTACCGAGTATTTCTTTTGGAATGCCGGTGATAAAGTCTATCCGAAAGGAATCAAAGTTGTTTTTTGATGTACATCTCATGGTTACAGAGCCTGAGAGATATATCAGAGATTTTGTGGAATGTGGGGCAGATTCCATTACAGTACATGCGGAGGCATGTGAAGATCTTGAGAGAACTATTGAACAGATCAGGGAAGCAGGTGTGAAGGTGGGAGTTTCCATCAAACCGGCTACACCTGTAAACGATATAAGTCATATGCTCAGCGATGTGGATATGGTTCTGATCATGACTGTACAGCCGGGATTTGGCGGTCAGAAGTATATGGAAGAATGTACGGAAAAGATCAGGGAAGTACGTGAACTGATCGAGGCCGAGGATCTGGATGTAGATGTTCAGGTTGATGGTGGCATCAATGATGAGACAATGGAGACAGTGCTCACAGCAGGTGCAAATCTGCTGGTAGCAGGTTCTTATGTTTTCAACGATGATCTGGCAAAAAATGTAAAACATGCCAGAGAACGAATGGACGAGATCATAAGAAGGATTGACTGAGGAAGAGCATGATAGATACGATAATTGTAAGCGGGGGCAATATCCACAGTGATTTTGCCCTCGATTTTTTAAAAAAGAATGAAGCCTGTCTGATCGCAGCTGATAAAGGGCTGGAATTCTTTCTGGAGCATCAGCTTTTGCCGGATGCAGTTATTGGAGATTTTGACAGTCTGTCTGAAGATGGAAAAAAATTCCTGGAAATTTATGAAGAAAGAAGTATGGACAGTGAAATTCCCTATGGTGGAATGACTGAGTGGAAATTGCAAAAAGGCTTTGGAAATGAAAAAAAAGAAATAAAAGTTATCCGCCTGAGACCGGAAAAAGATGACTCAGATACACAGTCTGCCATGAATTATGCGATCAGGACCGGTGCGAAAAAGATAGTGATCTTTGGTGTGACAGGAAACAGAGTAGACCATCTGATGGCGAATTTCGGACTCCTTGTCCTGGCACAAAACCAGGGGGCAGAAGTAACACTTGTGGATCGGTATAATTATATGAAGCTTATTTCAGACGGAACAGTTCTGAAAAAGTCAGAACAGTTTGGAAAATATGTGTCATTTTTTCCATTTGGAGGAGATGTTACAGGACTGACGCTGGAGGGATTTAAATATTCACTTGACCATTATCGCCTGACAACAGCAGACAGTGGACTGACAGTGAGTAATGAGATTGTCAGTGAAAAGGCAAAAGTTACCTATCAGTCTGGAACATTGCTTATGATCATGTCGCGGGATTAAGCGTGTCGCGGTAATACCGCACTTGCACATAATAAGTGGTTATGCTAGAATAATGAAAGTACAGTAAAAACATCTGAAAATACCGTAAAATCAATACATTTAAAGGAGATATTTAGAGATATGAAATTAGGAATCGTCGGATTACCCAATGTTGGAAAAAGTACATTATTTAATTCATTGACAAAGGCAGGCGCAGAATCTGCAAATTATCCGTTCTGTACCATTGACCCTAATGTAGGTGTTGTTACAGTGCCGGATGAGAGACTGAAGCTTCTCGGAGACTTTTATCATTCTAAGAAAGTGACACCTGCTGTAATTGAATTCGTAGATATTGCAGGACTTGTAAAGGGAGCATCCAAAGGAGAAGGCCTTGGAAACCAGTTCCTTGCAAATATCCGTGAGGTAGATGCAATCGTTCATGTAGTCCGCTGCTTTGAAGATTCCAATGTTATCCATGTAGATGGAAGTATTGATCCTATCCGTGATATTGAAACTATTAATCTGGAGCTGATCTTCTCAGACCTTGAGATCCTTGAGAGAAGAATTGCAAAAGTTACAAAAACAGCACGCATGGACAAAGAGGCTGCCAAGGAGCTTGATTTCCTTCAGAAGGTAAAAACACATCTGGAAGATGGCAAGATGGCAATCACTATGGAAATGGAAAATGAAGATGAAGAAGCCTGGATGTCTACTTATAATCTGCTTACCTGGAAGCCTGTGATCTATGCAGCAAACGTAGCAGAAGGAGATCTGGCTGATGACGGTGAAAGCAACAGCCATGTACAGGCAGTGCGCAAATATGCGGCAGAGCAGAACAGTGAGATTTTCGTTATCTGTGCAGAAATCGAAGAAGAGATCTCTGAACTGGATGATGATGAGAAGAAAATGTTCCTGGAGGATCTGGGACTGACAGAATCAGGACTTGAGAAACTTGTAAAAGCAAGCTATCATCTCCTTGGACTGATGAGTTTCCTTACTTCAGGTGAGGATGAGACAAGAGCATGGACGATTAAAATCGGAACAAAGGCTCCGCAGGCAGCAGGTAAGATCCATACAGATTTTGAAAGAGGATTTATCAAAGCTGAGGTTGTAAATTATCAGGATCTTCTGGACTGTGGTTCCTATGCAGGTGCCAGAGAGAAAGGTCTTGTAAGAATGGAAGGTAAAGAATACGTTGTACAGGATGGAGATGTGATCTTATTCCGATTCAATGTATGATGAACAGGTGATTTATGGAAATGTCGATACGTTTTCCGGGACTTGGCCTGGTCTTTGATTATGTGCCGCGCTCATTTCAGATATTTGGAATGGAATTCACCATATATGGAGTACTGATTGCTGTGGGTGCTCTTCTTGGAATGGGACTTGTGACACTTGAAGCGAAACGAAATGGGGAAGATCAGAACAGGTATCTCGATATGATGCTTATCTCCCTGCTAGTTTCAGTGGCAGGTTCCAGATTATTTTATGTGGCTTTTTCATGGGGATTTTATAAAGAAAATCTGAATGCCATACTGGACTTTCGAAATGGCGGTTACGCTTTATATGGTGGTCTGCTCTTTGGATTTCTTGCGGCAGCGGTATTTTGCAGGATTACCCAAACGTCATTCTGGCAGAGTGCCGATATTGCGTGTCCCGGAATACTTCTGGGACAGGCTATAGGACGCTGGGGCAACTTTTTTAACAGAGAGTCTTTCGGAGAATATACAAATCTGCCATGGGCAATGCAGATACCGGTTTCAGCTGTACGGTCAGGAGAAGTTTCGGGAGCAATGAGAGATAATCTGCTGACCATAAATGGGATTTCATATATTCAGGTTCAGCCGGTTTTTCTTTATGAAAGTCTGTGGTGTCTGCTGTTATTTCTGCTGTTGATGACCATGCGCCGAAAAAAGAAATATGAAGGCGAATTGTTTATGATCTATCTGGCAGGTTATGGTCTGGGAAGGTTTTTCTTTGAATGGCTCAGAACAGATAAGCTTTATATTCCGGGGACAAAAGTGGGGATTTCGCTGGTGATTTCCGCTATGTTATTTGCTGTTTTTATGCCTGTAGTGATCGTACGCAGAGTGATGGCACAGAAAAGAGATACTATACGCCGGCAGAGGAAAAAAAGATTTCTGGATGAGTCAGTGAAAGAAAAACAGATGTTTCCTGAGACTTCTGAAATGAAACCGGAACCGGAAATCCGGCCGGAGATGGATGAACAGGTAAAGCCAGATGTGGGAAATTCTCCCACAAATTCAAAAGAAGAACAGTAAAAAAACATATATCTGAAAGATAAGTGGGTTGAAAGTGGAAATTCAGCCCACTTTTTGTGTATAAAAGCCCATTTTTATCGTAAAAATAAGGTTGTTTCATAAATGTTAACAGAGTTCTAAATTTTAAAAATCTTTTTCTCCCCCTTGTTTTTTCAGCCTAAATAGTTTAGAATAAGCACATAAGTGGTAGAAAGTGGTGAATAGTGGTGGTGAGTGGGGAATAACGGCAGAGTCCATTACCACCTGAGAAATCTGAAGGGGAGATTCAGATTTTGCGAGAGTAGGTGAGTAACATGTTCATGGGAGAGTATAACCACACGATCGACGCGAAGGGGCGTCTGATCATTCCTTCTAAATTCAGGGAGCTCTTAGGGGAAGAGTTTGTTCTGACAAGAGGGCTTGATGGCTGTCTTTACATTTATCCGATGGATGAATGGGAATCCTTTGAAATGAAGCTCAGATCTTTACCACTTACAAATAAAAATGCCAGAACTTTTTCACGATTCTTTGTAGCTGGAGCAACTACATGTGAACTGGACAGGCAGGGACGAATCCTTGTACCGCAGACACTGCGCGAATTTGCCGGTCTGGAGAAAGATGTGGTTCTGACAGGTAATCTGAACAGAATTGAAGTTTGGAGCAAAGAAAAATGGAATGAGATCTGTGATTATGATGACATGGACAGCATTGCAGAGAGCATGCAGGACATGGGAATCACAATCTGACAGGTCTCGTTTGAAGTATCTTGCAAAGTAAATCCAGACAGGAGACGGAGATGGAATTTAAACACAAATCTGTATTACTGGAAGAGACCATTGAAGGTTTGGATATCAAACCGGACGGAATCTACGTGGATGGTACTTTAGGAGGTGCAGGGCATGCCGGTGAGGTATGCAGGAAACTTTCTGCCAAGGGGAGATTTATTGGCATAGATCAAGACCAGGATGCGATAATTGCTGCGAGTGAGAGGTTAGCCCCCTATAAACAGGCGACGATCATTCGCAGCAATTATTGTTACATGGTACAGGAACTGGCAGCAAGAGGCATCTATAAAGTCGACGGGATTCTCCTTGATCTTGGAGTATCTTCCTATCAGCTTGACAATGAAGAACGCGGTTTTACCTACAGGGTAGATGCACCGCTCGATATGCGCATGGACCAGCGCCAGACGCAGACAGCCGGCGATATTGTCAATGGCTATGAAGAAAAAGAATTATACCGTATTATTCGTGATTACGGTGAAGATAAATTTGCAAAAAATATTGCAAAACATATTGTTGCCGCCAGACAGGTGAAACCGATCACAACCACCGGAGAACTGACAGAGATCATCAGAGAATCCATTCCCATGAAGATGCAGGTGAAGTCAGGACATCCGGCCAAGAGAACTTTTCAGGCAATCCGTATTGAGCTTAACAGAGAGCTCGATGTGCTGCGGGATTCTCTGGATGGAATGATCGATATCCTTGATGATGGCGGAAGACTTTGCATTATCACTTTTCATTCTCTGGAGGACAGAATTGTAAAGACGATTTTCAGAAAAAATGAGAATCCGTGTACCTGCCCTTCAGATTTTCCTGTATGCGTATGCGGGAAGAAATCTAAAGGAAAAGTGATCACAAGAAAGCCGATTCTTCCGGGGGAGACAGAGATGGAAGAGAATCCGCGTTCCAAAAGTGCAAAGCTTCGGATTTTTGAGAGAGTATTATAATTAGAGAGGCATGAAATGGCGAGAACGACCAGGAGTGAAACAGCAAGAAGAAGCAGAACCAGTGCCAGAACAAACAGAGGAATGTATGTTGACGGAAATACGGTCAGACGTCTTGCAGAAGTTCCGGAGAGAAAGAGGCAGCCGGGAAGACAGAATCCGGGAAGGCAGCAGACCAATCGAAACCGAAGAGTGCAGGCGAGTCCTGCGCAGGTACCAAGGCAGAAACATCAGTTGAGTAAAGAAGCACAAAAGAACAGGCAGAAGGCGACTGCAATGAACTGGGGATTTGTAGCGTTTCTGGCAGTTGTATGTGTGGCGATATTATTCTGCTCTGTGAAATATCTTCGTTACAAATCAGAGATTACCGCAAAGATGAGTACAGTTGCATCTCTTGAGGAAGAACTGGCAGATTTAAAAGAAGACAATGATGCATATTACAGCCAGGTGACATCAAATGTGGATCTGAATAAGATCAAGCAGACTGCATTGGGGAGACTGGGGATGAAATATCCGTCAGATGATCAGACAGTAACCTATTCTACATCGGGTAACAGCTATGTAAGACAGTATCAGGATATACCAGATTCAAAGTAGGTGATTAATTGAGCAATACGGGAAGAAAGAGTCGAAGAAGACCACAGAGAAAAATAAATCAAAACATGAAAGAAAAGCTGCTGATATTGTTTGGAATTGTGTTACTGCTTCTGGTAATATTAGTGCTGAGAATTACTTATATTAATGCTACCAGTGGAAGCAAATACAAAAAACAGGTGTTAAGCCAGGCACAGCAGAAATATGAGAGCCAGGTACTGCCGGCAAAGAGAGGCGATATTTATGACAAGAACGGAAATATACTGGCTACCAGCAATAAAGTTTATAATGTGATCCTGGACTGTAAAACTGTAAATTCAGATGAGGACTATGTAGAGCCAACAATACGTGCCTTAAATGAGGTGCTGGGGATTGATGAAGAAACAGTGCGTTCTCTTTTGGCCGATTCAAGAACCAGCCAGAGTCAGTATCAGGTACTGACAAAACAGCTGTCTATGGACAAAAAGAAAGAATTTGAAAAATATAAGGCAGAGGATGAAGATTCCGGTCTTACTAAAGCGCAGGCAAAGGAACGGGCAAATATCAAAGGCGTCTGGTTTGAAGAGGATTATCTGAGAAGTTACCCGTTTAATGAAACAGCATGCGATACAATTGGTTTTGCACTGGACAGAGATGTGGCAGATATCGGACTGGAAGGGTACTATAACAGCACACTGACAGGCGTAGACGGAAGACAGTATGGGTATATCAATGATGATTCAGATGTGGAGCAGACCATTATTGCTGCGGTGAATGGAAAAAGCATTCAGACCAGCATTGACATCGGTGCACAGCAGATTGTTGAGAAATATGTTAATGGATTTAAAGAGGCAATGGGGGCCAAGAATATAGGTGTCATTGTTGAAAATCCGTCCACCGGTGAGATTATTGCCATGGATGGTGGTGACCGTTATGATCTGAATAATCCGAGAGATCTTTCCACTGTATATACAGAAGATGAAATCAAAGCGATGAATGATGTGGAAACAGTGGAGGCTCTGAATGGTATGTGGAGTAATTTCTGCGTCACAGATGCCTATGAGCCGGGATCTGTTGTAAAGCCGATCGTCATGGCTTCTGCATTGGAAAAGGGTGCGATACAGGAAACAGATACATTTGTATGCGATGGATCGCAGACTTTTGGGGATACTATGATCAAGTGTGCGGTTTATCCGAGCGCACATGGCACAGAGACACTGGGAGAGGTAATTGCAAACTCCTGTAATGATGCAATGATGCAGATTGGTGCCAAGATGGGAGCTACTCAATTTATCAAAGCACAGAGTCTGTTTAATTTCGGAACAAGGACAGGGATTGACCTGCCGAATGAAGGCGCAGGTATTATCCATACTAAGGACAGTATGGGGGAAACAGAACTTGCATGTTCTGCTTTTGGACAGGGTTTTACCTGTACCATGATCCAGGAAATCAATGCGATGAGTTCCGTTATCAATGGCGGATATTATTATCAGCCGCATCTTGTGACAAAGGTTCTTGACAGTAATGGCGGAACTGTAAAAACAATCTCGCCGATACTTCTGAAGCAGACGATTTCCTCCAGGATTTCCAGTGATATCAGAAGCTATATGGCATTGAGTGTACAGCAGGGTACCAGTCGCCATTCCAAAGTGCAGGGTTACAGTTCAGGAGGTAAAACAGGTACAGCGGAGAAATACCCGCGAGGAAACGGAAAATATCTGGTTTCTTTTATTGGATTTGCTCCTGTAGATGACCCGGCTGTGGTAATTTATGTAGTTGTAGATGAACCGAATGCAGAAGATCAGGCAAACAGTACTTATCCGCAGTATATTGCACAGGGAATCCTTTCGGAGCTTCTTCCGTATCTGAATGTAGTGCCGGATGAATCTGAAGATGGAACAGTGCCGGAGACAGAATTGTGGGAAGGGTTTAAGGGACATTTAAAGAGTACTTCCATATCGGACAGCGAGCTTGACAGTGACGGTAATCTGGTGGATGCAGATGGCAATCTGATAGACTGGGATGGAAACCGGATTGATGAAAACGGATATCTGCTGGATGCCAATGGAGATCACATATTGGATGAGGAAGGCAATTATAAGATGTCTACAAATCTTGTCAGTGCTTCGGGAAGTACGGATGCAGATTCTTCAGGAGATGCAGTATCCAATCCTGATGCACCTGCACCTCTGGAGGATGATGAAGCTGAGACGACTGAGGATAATGACGAAGAGACAGACGGTATTACCAATGAAGAAGCAGGTCTGGAATAAAAATGTATAGTTATAGCTCCGCAGAGAATGGTCATATATTGTTATGACAATCTCTGCGGAGCTTTTTTTATGAAAAAAAATATGACGTTTCACAAGAGAAAAATATGGGTGGTATTACTCTGCTGTATTTTAATGATGACAGGCCTTATTGGAAGACTGGTATATCTTATGTGTTTCAGATCAGACTATTATTATAAGAAAGCAAAAGAACTTCACGAAAGAGAGAGAGAGATCAAAGCGGCCAGAGGGGAGATTCTGGATGCAAAGGGAAAAGTTCTGGCATCAAACAGGACGGTATGTACAATCTCTGTGATCCACAGTCAGATTAAAGAACCTGAAAAAGTAATCGCCCTGCTGTCTGAAAAACTGAAAATAGATGAGGCAGAAGTGAGAAAAAGAGTGGAGAAAATCTCTTCCATAGAAATAGTAAAGACAAATGTGGAAAAAAGTACAGGTGATGAGATAAGAGAGTGCAGTCTGGCAGGGGTGAAAGTTGATGAGGATTATAAGCGTTACTATCCATGTGGAAGTCTGGCTTCAAAAGTCATTGGCTTTACGGGAGGTGATAATCAGGGAATTATCGGTCTGGAAGTGAAATATGAAGAAATCCTGAGGGGACAGCCGGGTAAAATCCTGACAACAACAGATGCCAGGGGTGTGGAAATTGATAAATTGGGTGAGACAAGGGAAAAACCGATAGAGGGGAAAAGCCTGATAATCAGCCTTGATGTAAATATTCAGGAATTTGCGCAGCAGTCAGCTTTGAAAGTAATGGAGGAAAAGCAGGCAGAACGTGTATCTATCCTGCTGATGAATCCACAGAACGGCGAAATATATGCATGTGTTAATGTGCCGGAATTTGACCTGAATGATCCTTTTACCCTGACAGATGATCTGAATATGCAGTTAAATGAATCCGGGATAACAATACCGTCGGAAGATCACAATGAACAAAGTGAACTGGCAGTGCAGACAGCATCAGGAAAAACAAATACAGAAAGAAAGCAGGAATTACTGAATCAGATGTGGAGAAATCCGTGCCTGAATGATACTTATGAACCGGGCTCCACATTTAAAATCATCACCATGGCAGCCGGACTGGAGGCTGGTGTTGTTTCACCTGGGGACCGTTTTTATTGTCCCGGATATAAAGTGGTGGAGGATCGCAGAATCCACTGTGCAAAAAGAACAGGACATGGATCCCAGAATTTTGTGGAAGGTGCACAGAATTCCTGTAACCCTGTGTTTATAGAGGTGGGGCTTCGCCTTGGGATAGAACGTTATTATAAGTATTTCAGACAGTTTGGACTTCTGGATAAAACCGGGACAGATCTTCCGGGAGAGGCAGGAACTATTATGCATCAGAAGAAAAATATGGGAGAAGTGGAACTGGCAACGGTTTCTTTTGGACAGTCTTTTCAGATTACGCCTGTTCAGCTGGCTGCAACAGTAAGTTCACTTATAAACGGAGGTAGACGGGTGACACCGCATTTTGGAGTCGCAGTGTTAAATCCTGACAGAACAGAGGGTGAGAAACTGATTTTTCCGGTAAAGGAAGGAATTGTCTCTGAAGAGACTTCGAAGGAAATAAGAGAAATCCTGGAAACAGTAGTATCTCAGGGTTCCGGAAAAAATGCAAAAATTGAAGGATATGCCATCGGTGGGAAAACTGCCACTTCTCAGACACTGCCAAGAAGTGCAAATCGTTATATTTCCTCTTTTTTGGGATTTGCACCTGCAGAAGATCCGCAGATACTGGGACTGTGTATTATTCATGATCCGAAAGGAATCTATTATGGAGGGACAGTAGCTGCACCTGTGATACGTGGTATTTTTGAGAATATCCTGCCATATCTTGGAATTGAAAAAAGTGATGTTTCTGATTTTTCTGCAGAAGGCAATTAGGGAAATTCCGCAGGCAGGGTTGATAAATAAGCAAAAAAGCCTTATACTAAAAGAAATCTGAAAGTAAAAAACTTTCAGGAAAAAACGAAAGAATGAACGAGGTGTAAGATGGAATTTCAAGTTGTAATCCCTGTGCTGATTTCTTTTGCAATCAGCGTTGTATTAGGACCGGTCATCATTCCTTTTCTTCGGAGACTGAAGATGGGCCAGACAGAAAGAACAGAGGGTGTACAGTCCCATTTAAAGAAAGCAGGAACACCTACAATGGGTGGAGTGATCTTTCTGATCGCCACAGCGATAACTGCATTATTTTATGTAGGGGATTATCCGAAGATCATTCCGGTACTGTTCCTGACTCTTGGATTTGGAATTATCGGATTTCTGGATGATTATCTGAAGGTTGTGCTGAAACGCTCAGATGGACTGCTGCCATGGCAGAAATTTTTACTTCAGGTAGTTCTGACTGCGATTTTTGTATTTTATATTGTTAAGTATACAGATATCTCACTGACTATGAGAATCCCATTCTGGAGCGGACATTTCCTGAATCTTGGATGGCTGGCAGTTCCGGTTCTTTTCTTTGCTGTGATCGGTACTGTGAATGGAGTTAATTTTACGGATGGTCTGGATGGTCTTGCTTCCAGTGTGACTCTGATCGTTGCAGTATTTTTTACAGTAGTTTCTATTGGAATGAAATCGGGAATCGAGCCGATCACAGGTGCAGTTGTGGGAGGTCTGATGGGATTTCTGTTGTTTAATGTATATCCGGCAAAAGTGTTTATGGGAGACACAGGTTCTCTGGCACTGGGTGGTTTTGTTGCAGGTACGGCTTATGTGATGCAGATGCCGTTATTTATCCTGATCGTGGGTCTGATCTATCTGATCGAAGTACTTTCCGTTATCATTCAGGTAACTTATTTCAAGGCAACACATGGAAAGCGTATTTTTAAGATGGCACCGATCCATCATCATTTTGAGTTATGCGGATGGTCTGAAACACGTGTAGTTGCGGTATTCTCAGTTATTACAGCGGTTATGTGTATGGTCGCACTGCTGGCACTGTAAGATTTTGGCTAAGCAGATTTCAGCGTTATGCTGATAAAAGGGAGGAAAATTATTATGGAATTACAGGGAAAAAAGGTACTTGTATTCGGTTCCGGAAAAAGCGGAATCGGAGCATCTGACCTTCTGGCAAAGGTAGGAGCATTTCCAGTTATCTATGACGGAAATGCCGAAACAGATAAAGACGCAGTTGTACATAAAACAGATGGGACATATCCGGTCACTGTATATGCAGGAGAACTTCCGAAAGAAGTACAGGACAGTCTTGATCTGGTAGTTTTAAGCCCCGGAGTGCCGACAGATCTTCCACTTGTAAAGAGTTTTTATGAGCAGGGGCTTCCGGTATGGGGAGAGGTGGAACTGGCATACAGAGTAGGTGACGGTGAAGTGCTTGCCATCACAGGAACAAACGGAAAAACTACTACAACAGCACTTCTTGGAAAAATTATGCAGGATGCACGTGAGTCTGTTTTTGTAGTCGGCAATATCGGAACCCCATATACTTCCAAAGCACTGGAGATGAAGCCAAATTCTGTAACTGTTGCAGAAATCAGCAGTTTTCAGCTGGAAACGATTGATGAGTTTGCACCAAAGGTATCTGCAATCCTGAATATTACAGAGGACCATCTGAACCGTCATCATACAATGGAAGAGTATATACGTGTGAAAGAACTGATCACTGAGAATCAGGGTACAGAAGATGTATGCGTGCTGAATTATGAAGATGAGGTTCTGCGTGAGTTTGGAAAACATCTGACTCCACGAGTGGTATATTTCTCCAGCGGACGTAAACTGGATGAGGGAATTTATCTGGATGGAAACAAAATCATCCTGAAGGACGGAGAAAAAGAAATCGAAGTAGTTAAGACAGAAGATCTGAAGCTTCTTGGAAAACACAATTTTGAGAACGTTATGGCTGCAGTTGCAATGGCTTACTACGATGGAGTATCCTTGGACAGCATCCGTAAGAGCATCTGTGAATTTACAGCTGTTGCACACAGAATTGAATATGTGACAGAGAAAAAAGGCGTTGTATATTATAATGATTCCAAAGGAACTAACCCGGATGCGGCAATTAAAGGAATCCAGGCAATGAACCGTCCGACACTTCTGATCGGCGGCGGTTATGATAAACAGTCCGGTTATGATGAATGGATTGAGGCATTTGACGGAAAGGTACGTTATCTGGTGCTGATCGGTCAGACAAAGGAGAAAATCAAAGAAGCTGCTGAGAAACATGGTTTCCATGACATCATCCTCTGCGAAGATCTGAAAGAGGCAGTAAAGGTATGTGAGGAGAAAGCACAGCCTGGAGATGCTGTTTTGCTTTCTCCCGCATGTGCAAGCTGGGGACAGTTTGATAACTATGAACAGCGTGGAGATATGTTCAAGGAATATGTAAGAAATCTGTAGAATATCTATAAGTAAGAATTATAGCTGTCCGGCAGAGAAAGACGAAGCTGCAGTGACCGGCTATAGATAATTTTGCGGAGAAACAGATGGCGCGAAAAAGAGCGACAGATTTATCAAAAACAGATATGACGATGCTGGTACTGATAGTACTGCTTGTGATTTTTGGCCTGGCAGTATTATTCAGCTCCAGTGAATATAATGGCAGAGTACGTTTCGGCGACTCTGCCTGTTATTTTAAGAAACAGTTATTTGCCACAGCATTGGGTATGGGAGTGATGTATATGGTTTCTTCCATTGATTATCATTTTTTTCTGAGGCTGGGACCAGTGGCATATCTGATTTCAATGTTTTTGTCCGGCGCAGTACTTTTTGTAGGTCAGGAGATCAACGGTTCAAAAAGATGGCTGAATCTTGGACCTTTATCTTTTCAGCCTTCAGAGTTTGCGAAAGTTGCTGTAATCCTTTTTCTTGCATGGCAGATCGAGCGTACAAAAAAAGCAACCAGGGGCTTTGGATTTATGTGCAGGACAATATTGACCCTGCTGCCGATCATTGGTCTTGTAGGTTCAAATAATCTGAGTACAGCGATCATTATTCTGGGTATCGGTGGAATTCTGATTTTTGTATCCAATCCGGGATATCTGGAATTTATCGGGCTTGGCAGCGCAGGTGCAGGTTTCATAGCTGTTTTTCTTGCTGCAGAGAGTTATCGTCTGGAACGTCTTGCAATCTGGAGAAATCCGGAGAAATATGAAAAAGGATTTCAGACGATCCAGGGACTGTATGCCATCGGCAGCGGCGGAATATTCGGCAGAGGATTTGGAAACAGTCTGCAGAAACTTGGATTTGTTCCGGAAGCGCAGAATGATATGATTTTTTCGATTATATGTGAGGAAATGGGAGCAGCCGGAGCTATCTTTCTGATTTTTCTGTTTGCAATGCTTTTGTGGCGGCTGGGTGTGGCTGCCATGCATGCAAAAGATCTGGCAGGAGCTCTTATCTGTTGCGGGATTATGGGGCATCTGGCTCTTCAGGTTATTTTGAATATTGCAGTGGTGACCAATACAATCCCCAATACAGGCATTACGCTGCCTTTTATCAGCTATGGAGGAACTTCGGCAGTGTTTCTTCTTGGGGAAATGGGACTTGCGATGAATGTTGGGAAATGTGACAGGATAAATTGAATTACAGGTTTCAGAATGACGTAACATATAATAGAAAAAGCCATAAACTGTAAAGTAAGAGACTCTTTGGGAGCAAAAGGTTGGATGAAATCCATGTGACAGGTAAAGCTTCTCTCAGCGGAGAGATTTTTATACAGGGATCTAAAAATGCAGCACTTCCAATGATAGCCGCATCTCTGATGCACAGAGGACTAAGCATTCTGAGGGGATGTCCCAGAATTTCAGATGTTTTCTGTATGGAAGAGATTTTGAAAAGTCTTGGTGCAGTGACCTGGTGGGACGATCATGATCTTTATCTGGATTGTTCCTGCGCAGACGGAACAGAAATTCCTGCAGTCTATACAGGCAGAATGCGTTCTTCGATCATTCTGGCAGGTGCGGTGCTTGCAAGAAACAGAAAATGCAGGATAGGGTATCCGGGCGGATGTACGATCGGGAAAAGACCAATAGATCTCCATCTTATGGCACTGAGAGCACTTGGCGCGGATGTCCGGGAAAATGCATCAGGCCTGGATGGAGAATGTGTCAGATTTGAAGGGCAGGATATTGTGTTTCCGAAATCGAGTGTGGGAGCTGCTCAACAGGCAATACTGGCAGCAGTTCTTGCAAAAGGTGTAACACATCTTTATAATTGTGCGAAAGAACCGGAGGTTTTCTGGCTCTGCAGATATCTGAAAACAATGGGAGCACTGATAGAAGGAGAAGAAACCGGTGAAATTACGATCAGAGGAGTGGATGAACTGAAAGGCGGAGACTACCGTATTCCTCCGGATCGTATTGTTGCAGGCACCTATCTGTGTGCGGCTGCGGCAGCAAGAAGTAAGATTATTCTTCATAATGTACCTGTGGAGGAATTGCAGTCGTTTATGGAAGTATATCGGAAAATAGGTGGACAATATCAAGTAAATGGTGGTACACTAGAGGTCAATGGAAAGAATGCTGTCAGACCGGCTGTTTTAGTAGAAACGGAAATTTATCCGGGTTTTCCCACAGATCTGCAGGCTCCGTTGATGGCAGTACTGACAGGTGCGCAGGGACAGAGTACCATACGGGAAAATATTTTTGACCGGAGATTTGGCAGTGCTTTTCAGATGAAAAAAATGGGCGCAGATATTTCCGTAAGCGGAAACCAGGCAATCATAAGAGGGGGAAAAACTCTTAAGGGAACACAGGTACAGGCAGGAGATCTCAGAGGTGGTGCAGCCCTGCTCATTGCCGCACTTATGGCAGAGGGAGAAACCTGTGTTACAGGAGCCGGGTTTATCAGCAGGGGCTATGAGCATATCTGTGAAGATTTACGGACTTTGGGCTGCAGAATATGGCAGCCGGGGACAGAGGATTTGAGGATTTATGAGAGAAAGTAATTATGGGAAAAGACCTCCTATGAGTAAAAGGACGAAGAAGATGCTGGCAGGTATGATAGGCGCCGGAGTTATGGTCGCTGTGATAGTATTTTTTTCCTATTATAAAGTAGATACTGTTGAGGTGAGGGGAACTTCCCATTATACAGACGAAGAAGTAAAGAATATGGTGCTTCGGGGACCGATGGCTTCCAATTCGGTCCTTGCACCACTGCTCTACAGCACTACAAATACAGAGGACATTGCATATGTAGATGCATTTAAAGTTACCCAGCTGAACCGAAATACCATCTGTATCAGCGTAAAAGAGAAAAAAACAGTCGGATGCATCCGATATCTTGACAGTTACATTTATTTTGACAGAAATGGCATTTTTGTGGAGGGTTCTCAGAACAGAGATGAGACGGTTCCGTATTTTGACGGAATTCAGGTGAACAGCATCGTGATGGATGAGAAACTGGATATTAAAGGAGATACTGTACTGAATACAGCTGTAGCATTGTCTACAATCTTTCAGAAAAATGATATGATCCCCGATCATATCCAGTTTGACAGCAGCTATTCTATCAGCCTCATCTATGGGGATATAACTGTTCAGCTTGGAAAAGATGCTGATCTGGAAGAGAAGATGAACCGAGTGATAGCGATTCTGCCCAAAATCCAGGGAAAAAAAGGTATTCTTCATATGGAGAGTGTGGCTACGGAGTCCAATACCTTTGAAGAAGAACTGGAACAGGAAGAAGTTACTGCTGAGAACTGGAATGGCGGTTATGATGAAGATGGCAATTATACCGGAGACGGCGAGTATGACGAGGATGGTAATTATGTAGGTGAAAAACCGAAGACTGCTCTTGAGGAAGCAATTGAGAACTGGAATGGCGGTTATGATGAGGAAGGGGATTATACCGGAGCAGGTGAGTATGACGAATCCGGTAATTATGTGGGACCGAAGCCTACACAGGAATCTCTGGATGCGGCATCTGATGAGTCGGGAGACGGTTCAGGAGATGAAAGTTCCGCAGATGACCAGAGCTCTGATACTTCAGAAGATGGAGAAAGTGATTCATCATATGACGACGGAAACTCAGATGATTCAGATGGATATGGTGATTATACAGAAGATAACAGTGATTATCAGGGGGATGATTCTGAGGGATATTGATAGTATATGGAAACTTTGAGATCAGAGAAGGCTCCGTACACTGATACAACATATTTACCGGAATTGCCGAAAAAGAGTGAAAAAAGTATAAAAAAACAAAATTAATGGTTGATTAATTTCCAAAAAAAATATATGATATATCTATATGTAACTTTGATATAAATCACTGAAAAGGATATCAGGTATAAATAAAGGAGGAAGTACGTTGTTAGAGATTATGTCAAACGAGGCTGAATCATCTGCCAAGATTATAGTGATCGGTGTAGGTGGAGCCGGAAATAATGCAGTAAACAGAATGGTGGAAGAGGCCATCGGCGGAGTAGAGTTTGTAGGTGTTAATACTGATAAGCAGGCTTTAACTCTGTGCAAAGCTCCAACTGTACTTCAGATTGGCGAGAAGATTACCAAAGGTCTTGGTGCAGGAGCCCAGCCTGAGGTTGGACAGAAAGCAGCAGAGGAGAGCATTGAAGAAGTAAAACAGTTAATGGAAGGTGCGGATATGGTATTCGTTACCTGTGGTATGGGAGGCGGAACCGGAACCGGAGCTGCACCTGTTATCGCAGCAGCAGCGAAAGAAATGGGTATCCTTACAGTTGGCGTTGTTACAAAACCTTTCCGTTTTGAAGCAAGAACTCGTATGAATAATGCACTTGCAGGCATTGAGAATCTGAAGAAAGCAGTGGATACATTAATCGTTATCCCGAATGATAAATTACTGGAAGTTGTAGATCGCAGAACAACCATGCCGGAAGCTCTGAAGAAGGCTGATGAAGTTCTGCAGCAGGCAGTACAGGGCATTACAGACCTGATCAATCTGCCGGCTCTGATTAACCTTGACTTTGCAGACGTTCAGACTGTAATGACAGACAAGGGAATTGCCCATATCGGTATCGGTGAAGCAAGAGGAGACGACAAAGCTATGGAAGCTGTACAGCAGGCCGTATCTTCTCCACTTCTTGAGACAACCATCAAAGGTGCTACACATGTTATCATTAATATTTCCGGAGATATTTCTCTTATGGATGCCAATGATGCCGCAAGCTATGTACAGGAGCTTACAGGTGAGGAAGCAAACATCATCTTTGGTGCCATGTATGATGATACAGTTGCTGACTACTGCAGAATCACAGTGATTGCAACAGGTCTGAATGATGATAACCTTCAGCAGACCCCTTTCGGAAAAAGAAGCACAGCTTCTTCCTTTGGTGCAAGAAGACCTTCTTCCACAGCAACGACAGGTACAGCAACAGCCGGAACTGCAGCAGGAAGCGGTATGAACATGCCTAGCTTCAGCCTTCCAACTATGAATGCCACACCATTTGGAGCATCTAAGACTCCGTCAAGCACTGTTCAGAAGAAGGATATCCAGATTCCGGATTTCTTAAGAAACAGATAGGATTATCTGTTTTGCAGTGAAATAATTTACAGACAGACAAAAGAGACATATTCCATATAGATGGACATGTCTCTTTTTTTGACCAGATCAGGGAAGTTCATTATTCCTGATATACGGGTGAAAATCCTGTTGCCATGGTGTTGATATTATGCGCCACAATGGCACTGGAAGGTGTCACATCTTGTATCGGAAGATGCATGTGCATTAGAGCCGTCTACCTGAATGGAGGATGCTGTACATTTGCAGTTATCATTATAGGTACAGTTATGGGCTTTGCAGTCGATCTGGATTTTGTCGCAGCCACAGTCATCTGTATAGCTGTCTTTCATGGAACTGCCAGTTCTCTCTCGGAAACTGCCGCAGCTTGTCTCATTTGCAGAAGTAGCATTTTCGCCTGTCACGTCAATATCACCCTTTGAACAGAGCTGTTCTTTGTTGTAAACACAGGTCATTGCTGAACATTTAAGAATTGTCATAGAGTTACCCTCCTGAAAAAATCTGAGATAACTATTCAATACTGCTGTAGTGCAAGAGTACTGAACAGTTACATTGAATAAGTTTCGGAGATAGGATGTGCAGTTTGAGAGAAAATATACATGAGATCGTTACTGTTCACTCCGTTCACAGTAACGTAGCCAAAATTCATTCCAGATTGCCTGCGGCAATGGAATTTTGGCTTGTATGTCTCGGGATTTTGGCATATTCATGCCAAAACACCTCGCGGAATAGTGGTGTGTGAACAGTAACATGAGATTTAAAAAAATAAAGAAAATGTAAAAAGTACTTGACATAGCAGACTGAACATGGTATCTTATACAAGTACGTAAGAAAACAAAGCAGAGTTCCACTCTCACCTCAGCGCATTTAGTTTAGCGGCTTGGGTTTATATTGCACAGAGAAGGCTGATATTTAAGTTTGGCAGGAATAAGGAGATTGTTCCCCAGATTAAGAAGAAAAGATATCAGTAGTGTGATAGCGGAGTGTGGATTTTGTCCACGCTTTTTTTATGTAAATGAGGGCGACGAGAAGTCATTAGAATCTATCTAACAGGTATGGAGGTGCACTACAATTAGCAATTTAATGATTAACGAACAGATCAGAGACAAAGAGGTACGCTTAATCGGTTCGGACGGAGAACAGCTTGGAATCATGTCCGCGAAAGAAGCAATGTTCAAAGCTCAGGAGGCAGGGCTTGACCTGGTAAAAATTGCCCCGCAGGCGAAACCGCCGGTATGTAAGATCATCGATTATGGTAAATACCGTTATGAGCTTGCAAGAAAAGAAAAAGAAGCCAAGAAGAAGCAGAAGACCATCGATGTCAAAGAAGTGCGACTTTCTCCAAACATTGATACCAATGACCTGAATACGAAAGTCAACGCCGCCAGAAAGTTCCTCTCCAAGGGTGACAGAGTAAAGGTAACATTACGTTTCCGCGGAAGAGAAATGGCACATATGGCAAGCAGCAGACATGTGCTTGATGATTTTGCAAAGCAGCTTGCAGATGTGGCAACAGTGGAGAAGGCACCGAAGGTTGAAGGCAGAAGCATGACCATGTTTTTAACGGAAAAACGTTAAATATAATAGAGATACAGTTTAAGGAGGAATTAACAATGCCAAAAATTAAAACTTGCAGAGCAGCAGCAAAGCGTTTCAAAAAAACAGGTACAGGAAAATTAGTAAGAAATAAAGCTTATAAGAGCCATATCTTAACAAAGAAATCTCAGAAAAGAAAAAGAAATCTGAGAAAATCTACTGTTGTTGATGCTACTAATGTTAAGAGCATGAAGAAAGCATTACCATATTTATAAGAAGCATTTATTCATTGAAGATAGACAAACAGGAGGAAATTTAAGAAATGGCAAGAATTAAAGGCGGATTAAACGCAAAGAAAAAACATAATCGTACATTAAAACTGGCAAAAGGCTACAGAGGAGCCCGTTCCAAACAGTATAGAGTTGCTAAACAGTCTGTAATGAGAGCACTTGCTAGCTCCTATGCAGGAAGAAAGCAGAAAAAACGTCAGTTCAGACAGCTCTGGATCGCTCGTATCAACGCAGCAGCAAGAATGAACGGATTATCCTACAGCAAACTGATGCACGGACTGAAAGTTGCAAACATCGACATCAACAGAAAGATGCTTGCTGAACTTGCAGTAAACGATGCAGAAGGATTTACAGCACTTGCTGAGATCGCTAAAAAAGCAATTGCATAATTGTCGGTTTTAGAGAGACATAAGATTTGATAAATTAAATCAGGATTTTGAGGTACACATAGAAATTGTTACGGTTTCTGTGTGTACCTTTTTTAATGCATTTTTCGATGAATGGGATAAAATTGCGTGCGCGGTACGGTCAAGTGTCCATGAAAGACGGAAAAATCTTAAATTTCCATAAAGTTTTTCTTGCATGGTCAAATATATGGTGATATAATTTAAAACAGCAACATATTAAAGTGTCAGTGGAAGCCAAAGCCGGCTGGGAACCCAGTTGGCTTTTTGTTACTTTTCAGTTCCTCTACATAATAAATGAACCTGCGGAATCTGGTGAAAATGATATACCGGGTGGAATGAATGGTAACGGAAGCTAATCTTATGAGTCGTAAGAGGGACGAAAGGACTGACAAAATATAAGGAGGATTTTATTATGAAAAACCTGAAAAAAATCATCAGTGTTACTGCGGCAGCAGCAATGGTAATGTCAACAGTTGCACCTGTATCTGTATTTGCAGACGATGCTACATTTAAGATCGGTGGAATCGGACCTGTAACCGGAGCAGCAGCAATCTATGGACAGGCTGTAAAGAATGCAACAGAGCTTGCAATCAATGAAGTAAACGAAGACGGCGGAATCAACGGATATCAGGTAGAGTTCAAATTTGAAGATGATGAAAACGATGCTGAGAAAACCCTGAACGCTTACAACGCATTAAAAGACTGGGGAATGAACGTCCTGGTTGGTACAGTTACTTCCACACCTTGTGTAGCTGTAGCAAATGAAACAGCAGCAGACAATATGTTCCAGCTTACTCCATCCGGATCTGCAACAGAGTGTGTTGCTAATCCGAACGTATTCCGTGTATGCTTCTCTGACCCGAACCAGGGTACTGCAGCAGCTCAGTACATTGGAGAGCATAAACTTGCTACAAAAGTAGCTATTATCTACGATAGCTCTGATGTATATTCATCAGGTATCACACAGAACTTCACAGCAGAAGCAGCTAATCAGGGTATTGAAATCGTATCTTCCGAAGCATTTACTGCTGATAACAATAAAGACTTCTCCGTACAGCTTCAGAAAGCAAAAGACGGTGGTGCTGAATTAGTATTCCTTCCGATTTATTATACAGAAGCTTCCCTGATCCTTGCACAGGCAGACAGCATGGGATTTGAAACTAAATTCTTCGGATGCGACGGTATGGACGGTATCCTTGGTGTAGAAAACTTTGATACATCTCTTGCAGAGGGGCTGATGCTTCTTACACCATTTGCAGCAGATTCTACAGATGAGAAAACCCAGAACTTTGTAAAAGCATACAAAGATGCTTACAAAGACACACCAAACCAGTTCGCAGCAGATGCTTATGATGCAGTATACGCAGTCAAAGCAGCAGCAGAAAAAGAAGATGTAAAAGCAGACATGGATGTTGCAGATATCTGTGCAGCACTTGAAAAAGGCATGACCGAGATCACACTTGAAGGTGTTACAGGTGACGAGATCACATGGACAGAAGACGGTGAGCCGAACAAAGCTCCGAAAGCTGTAGAAATCAAAGATGGTGCTTACGCAGCAATGGAATAATGAAATTGAAATAACTGAAAAGATTTCATAAGAAATAAAATGCGATTGTTCCTGGAGTGGACAATGGTTGCATGCCAACGGGGCTGTCTGAATTATGCAGACAGCCCTGTTGCCTAATACGTTATTACATTAATGCGTTAATGACAGATTTACTTTTGGCAAAATAAACAAGACAGATTTCGCTAAAGGCAAATCTGCCAGTTTTACACACAATAAAATTATTTAAATATAAGAAAGGAAAGACTTCTATGAGTAGTTTTATATCATATCTGATCAGTGGTATCAGCCTCGGAAGTGTATATGCGATCATCGCTCTTGGTTATACCATGGTATACGGAATTGCTAAAATGCTGAACTTCGCTCATGGAGATGTTATCATGGTCGGCTCTTATGTAGTTTATGTCGCAGTCAGCGGCATGGGATTAAATCCGATTTTAGCCATCCTGCTGTCCATTATCATCTGTACACTCATGGGCGTTGTGATCGAAGGCGTTGCGTATCGACCACTGCGTAATGCAGCTTCACCTCTGGCTGTTCTGATCACAGCAATTGGTGTCAGCTACCTGCTTCAGAACGTGGCCCTTCTGATCTGGGGAGCAGATACCAAATCATTCAGTAACGTGATCAGTCTTCCATCCCTGAAACTTGCAGGTGGTTCTATCGTGATCACTGGTGTAACCATCGTAACCATTATCGGTGGTATCTTGATCATGGCAGGTCTGATGCTCTTTATCAGCAAGACAAAAACAGGACAGGCAATGCTTGCCGTATCTGAGGATAAAGGCGCTGCCCAGTTAATGGGTATTAACGTAAACAAAACAATCTCCATTACTTTTGCAATCGGTTCCGGACTTGCAGCAATCGCAGGTGTGCTTCTCTGCTCTGCATACCCGTCTTTGACACCATATACAGGTGCTATGCCTGGTATCAAAGCATTCGTTGCAGCTGTATTTGGCGGTATCGGATCTATCCCGGGGGCCTTTATCGGAGGTGTTGTTCTGGGTATCCTGGAGATTTTTGGTAAAGCTTATATCTCTTCACAGATGGCTGATGCCATTGTATTCGGTGTTCTGATCGTAGTTCTGGTTGTGAAACCTACCGGTATTCTTGGTAAGAACATTCAGGAGAAAGTGTGAGGTGGCAGACATGGAAAAGAAGAAATTAAACAAAACAACAAAAAGCAATCTCATTACATACGGAATGGTTCTTGCAGCATATCTGATCGTACAGGGAATGATCGCAGGGAATCTGCTTTCCAACCTGATGCAGGGTCTTCTGGTGCCTCTTTGTGTATATATTATCCTGGCTCTTTCCCTGAACCTGACGGTTGGTATTCTGGGTGAGTTAAGTCTTGGACATGCCGGATTTATGTGTATCGGTGCTTTCACCAGTGCAGCATTTACAAAGGCAACTATGGATACATTTACAAATGCAGGACTTCGTTTCTTCGTTGCTCTGATCATCGGAGCTGTATGTGCAGGTATCTTTGGATTCCTGATCGGTATTCCTGTACTTCGTCTGAAAGGTGACTACCTTGCTATCGTAACACTGGCATTTGGTGAGATCATTAAGAATATCATCAATGTGCTTTATGTAGGAATTGACAGCAACGGAATCCATTTTTCCATGAAAGACCAGATGTCTCTTGGAATGGAGCCTGGTGGAAAAATGATCATCAGTGGTGCCATGGGTATCACAGGTACACCGAGACAGTCAACCTTTACTATAGGTGTGATTCTGATCCTGGTTACTTTATTCGTAGTTCTGAACCTGATCAATTCCAGAGACGGACGTGCGATCATGGCAATCCGTGATAACCGTATTGCAGCGGAATCAATTGGTATTGATATCACAAAGTATAAACTGAAAGCATTTGCAATCTCAGCAGCATTAGCCGGTATCGGCGGTGTGCTTTATGCTCATAATCTTGCAACTTTAACAGCACTTCCGAAGAACTTCGGTTATAACATGTCTATCATGTTCCTGGTATTCGTAGTTCTCGGTGGAATTGGAAATATGCGTGGTTCTATTATTGCGGCAGTGATTCTGAACCTTCTTCCTGAGCTTCTGCGTGGACTCAGTGATTACCGTATGCTGTTCTATGCAATCGTGCTGATCGTAATGATGCTGATCAACTGGGCACCTAAGGCAATCGAGATGAGAGAGCGTCTTTTCAGTAAATTTAAGAAAAAGGAGGCATAAGCTATGGCATTGCTGGAAGTAAATCATTTAAATATTTCATTCGGCGGTCTTCATGCAGTGGATGATTTCCATGTCTCCATCGAGAAAGGACAGCTTTATGGTCTGATCGGTCCGAATGGTGCCGGTAAGACTACAATCTTTAACCTTCTTACAGGTGTGTATAAGCCGGACGAGGGAATCATCAATCTGGACGGACAGGATATCACCGGAAAGAGTACCATTGATATCAACAAGGCGGGAATCGCCAGAACATTCCAGAATATCCGTCTGTTCCATCAGATGAGTGTGCTGGACAATGTAAAGGCAGGACTTCACAATCATGATAAATACAGCCTTTTTACAGGTATTGTACATACTCCGAAATACTTTAAGGTTGAGAAAACCATGAATGAGGAAGCAATGAAGCTTCTTAAAGTGTTTGATCTGGACAAAGAGGCAGATATCCTTGCATCCAACCTTCCTTATGGTAAACAGAGAAAGCTGGAGATTGCCAGAGCACTGGCAACAAAGCCGAAGCTTCTTCTTCTGGATGAGCCGGCTGCAGGTATGAACCCCAATGAAACTGAGGAACTGATGGATACCATCCGTTTTGTTCGTGATAACTTTGATATGACCATTCTTCTGATCGAGCATGATATGAAGCTGGTTTCAGGTATCTGTGAGGAGCTGACTGTACTGAACTTCGGTCATGTTCTGAGACAGGGCAAGACTTCAGATGTGCTCCATGATCCGGAAGTTATCAAGGCATATCTTGGAGAATAGGAGGAGAGACAGATGGCATTACTGGAAGTACAGGACATACAGGTTTATTATGGAATGATTCAGGCATTGAAGGGTGTTTCTTTCTCTGTAAATGAAGGTGAAGTTATTGCTCTGATCGGTGCAAACGGTGCAGGTAAAACAACTACCCTGCATACAGTGACAGGGCTTCTCCGGGCAAAATCAGGACATATTATTTATGACGGACAGGATATCACAAAGGTTCCGCCTCACAAGATCGTAACAATGGGTATGGCACATGTTCCGGAAGGAAGACGTGTGTTTGCAAATATGACTGTTCTTCAGAATCTGAAGATGGGTGCTTTTACAAGATCTGATAAAAATGAGATTGATGCGACCATTGAGAAAGTATATAAACGTTTTCCGCGTCTGAAGGAACGTCAGAATCAGACTGCAGGTACCTTAAGTGGTGGTGAGCAGCAGATGCTCGCCATGGGACGTGCGCTGATGAGCCAGCCGAAGATCATTCTGATGGACGAGCCGTCCATGGGCCTTTCACCGATCTTTGTAAATGAGATCTTTGATATCATTAAAGAGGTAAGTGAGAGTGGAACAACGGTTCTTCTGGTTGAGCAGAATGCGAAGAAGGCTCTTTCTATTGCTGACAGAGCTTATGTCCTTGAGACCGGAAGGATTACACTGGAAGGTAAGGCAAGTGATCTTCTTCATGATGAATCTGTTCAGAAGGCTTATCTTGGAGAGTAAACAGGAGGGATTTTATGGAGAATTTTGTAATTACCATTGCGAGACAGTATGGAAGTGGCGGACGTACCGTCGGTAAGATGCTGGCAGAGAAACTGGGAGTTTCTTTCTATGACAAGCAGATCATTCAGATGGCTTCTGATGAGAGCGGGATTGATGTGAAGCTTTTTGGACAGGTGGAAGAAGGCTCCAGTGTGAAGGCATCTCTGTTTAATAAGACAGGGTTATATAAAGGAGATCTGATCGCACCGGATCAGAAGGGGTTTGTTTCTGATGAGAATATTTTTAATTATCAGGCGAAGATTGCAACGGATCTGGCAGAGAAGGAATCCTGTGTGATCGTTGGGCGATGTGTGAATTATGTGTTTAAGGACAGACCGAATACTTTGAGAGTGTTTGTTCATGCACCCTGGGAGTTTCGTGTGGAGAAGTCCAGAGAGAAGATCAGCGGCAGTGATGAGGAGATTGAGAAGTTTCTTCGCAGGGATGATAAGAGAAAGCAGGATTATTATCGCAAATTTGCCGGTGGGGACTGGAGCGATGCGACGAATTATGATCTGTGTCTGAATGCAGGAAAGCTTGGATTTGAGAAATGTGTGGATGCGATTTTGGCGCAGATGAACGTTATGGGAATTAAATGATGAAAAGGGCAGTCTCTCTTTGGAGACTGCCCTTTTTGGGATTAAGACTGGGATTTGATTTTGTTCTGGTATTCTTTTAGGGTTTTTTCGTAGCCCATTTCTGAGAGTTCGTAGAAGTGTTCTCCCTGGATTTCGGTGGGGAGGTATTGTTGGTGTACGTAGTGGTTTGGGTAGTCGTGGGCGTATTTGTAGCCGATGCCGTGGCCCAGTTTTTCGTGGCCGCCGTAGTGGGCGTCCTGAAGGTGTGGCGGGACTGTGGTTTTTGTGCGTTTGACGGAGTCCATGGCAGCGAAGATGGCGTTGACTGCGGAGTTGCTTTTGGGGGCGCAGGCCATGTAGGTGACTGCCTGGGAGAGGATGATCTGGGACTCGGGCATTCCTACGCGTTCTACTGCCTGGGCTGCGGCGACTGCTACGCAGAGGGCCTGTGGATCGGCGTTTCCGATGTCTTCGGAGGCGAGGATCATGATTCTTCGGGCTATGAATTTGACGTCTTCTCCGGCGTAGAGCATTTTTGCAAGGTAGTAGACTGCTGCGTCAGGGTCTGAGCCACGCATGCTTTTGATGAAGGCGGAGATGATGTCGTAGTGGTTGTCTCCGTTTTTGTCGTAGCGGACGACGCGTTTCTGGATGCACTGAGATGCCACATCCAGGGTGATGTGGATGAGACCGTCTTCGCTACGGGGGGTAGTGAGGATGCCCAGTTCGATGGCATTGAGGGCATTTCTGGCGTCGCCGCCTGCCATGTCTGCAAGGAAGTCGAGGGCGTCTTCATCTATCCGGGCTTTATAGTTTCCCATTCCTTTTGTTTTGTCGTTGACTGCGCGAAGGATGAGTTCTTTGACTTCGGAGATCTCCAGGGATTTCAGTTCGAAGATGATGGAACGGGAGATTAAAGCAGCGTTGACTTCGAAGTATGGATTCTCTGTTGTGGCACCGATGAGGATGATGGTTCCGTCTTCTACGAATGGGAGGAGATAGTCCTGCTGGCCTTTGTTGAAGCGGTGGATCTCGTCTATGAAGAGGATTGTTTTTTTGCCGTACATACCCAGGTTTTGCTGGGCTTCTTTTACAACTGCTTCCATATCTTTTTTGCCTGCTACAGTGGCGTTGATCTGGGTGAATTCTGCACTGGTAGTGTTGGCGATTACTTTTGCCAGGGTGGTCTTGCCGGTTCCGGGAGGGCCGTAGAAGATGACGGAGGTCAGTTTGTCAGCTTTGATAGCCCTGTATAATAAGGTGTTTTTTCCGATGATGTGTTGCTGCCCTACAACTTCATCCAGAGTTGTGGGGCGTAGTCTGGATGCCAGAGGGGATTCCTGGTCCAGGGTTTTTGATTTGGCGTATTCAAATAAATCCATAGTTTTTTCTCCATAGAATATGATGATAAAACAGTCACATTTCATTTCGTGTTTATAGTAACATAAAGCATTTCTGACAAATTATAGCAAGTCTCTTAATCAATATACATTATTTACGAGGAGTGCTATAGAACGTATATTTGTTTTAGTATAACGTATCCCTGTTTTTTTGTAAAGATTAGGAAATAAAAAGGAAGAGCATTATAAGAGCTCTTCCATTATTTTACCGTATATTTCCTGGTAATGTGTGGACCATTTTTTACAGATCGACTGTGCTGCCTCAAGGTTAGGAGCTGCGATGTTCAGGTCGATGAGGGAGTTGCCCTTTTCGATGAGCTGGCATCTTACAGAATAGGTTCCCTGTTTGGTGATGTAATAATCAGCAGGAGTGACGATTCGCTCCTGAGCTTTGAAGCCGGTAGATTTCAGGTATTCTCTGACTTCCTGTTTGATCTCAGGAGAGAGATCTTTCTGGAAAAAGGAGAGAGTCTTTATGCCATCTTCGGTAATCCGGTAATGGGAGACATTGGAACGGGCGTCCATGGTGATTAGTTCTGCTTCTACCAGTTCTGAGATTGCCTGCTGGAGATGAAAATAGTTTGTATATTCCCGGTCCAGGATAAATTCCGAAATCTGCGAATTTGTCAGGGTATTTTCGGTATTCTGAAGCATGTATAACACGATTAATTTGTAAACTGTGAATGGTGTTGCCATTTTATCCCTCCTTTGCATAGAGTAGCAGAGAATCTTTTAGTGTGAAAACAGTCTTCCCTGGTAGCTTTGTTCTTCTTTCATCCTGTGATGCAGCATATTTAATACCTCACGTTTACGGCTTGCCCACAGTGGTGCAATCAGCAGATCTTTGGGGCCGTCGCCTGTGATGCGGTGTATAACCATATCCGGTCTGAGATGTTCCAGACAGTTTATAAGGAGAGAGATGTATTCATCCCGTTCGTAAGTCTGAAACAGTCCTTTCTCGTAATCTGCTGCCAGATCAGTGCCGCGAAGCACATGAAGTAACTGCAGTTTGATTCCCTGAATATCCATATGGTTGAGGTATTCCATAGTTTCCAGAATATTTGCTGTGTTTTCACCGGGCAATCCGAGGATTGTATGCACGATTACTTCGATATTTTCTTTTCGCAGGCGTTTTACGGCATCATCAAAAACGCAGAGCGGATATCCCCTTCGGATATACTTGGCAGTGGACTCATGGATCGTCTGAAGTCCAAGTTCAATCCAGACAGGTTTCTGTTTATTTAACCGGGACAAAAGTGTCACGATCTCAGGACTGAGGCAGTCTGGTCTGGTGCCGATGGAAAGAGCAACTATCTTTGGATGAGAGATTGCTTCTGTAAAAATTTTCTCCAGATATTCCACAGGTGCGTAGGTATTTGTGTACGCCTGGAAATAGGCAATATATTTATGAATCGGACGTTTCTGTGAAAGGATACTGATCTGGCTTTCTATCTGGTCAGTGATGGAAAGTGCGGCATCTGCAGCGAAATCTCCGCTTCCTCCTGCGCTGCAGAAGATGCAGCCGCGGGTTCCAATCTTACCGTCCCTGTTGGGACAGGACATGCCGCCATTTAGCGTGACCTTATAAACCTTTTCTCCAAACCGCTCTCTCAGCATATAGTCCAGAGAGTGGTATGGTTTCTCTCCCCATTTGGTCATACTGTGTGATCATTTTCTGCTGATGAAGTTTCAGCAGAGTTTCCGTTCTGAAGGTCTGTATCCTGGGTATCTGCATCTGCCGGAATATAATTATCAAAAATCTTTACCAGAAAATGTCCGTTGATAAATGCCTCCAGTGCAAATCCAAACATGCACAGAAGCATGATGGCCATGGACTGTATGCGGAAACTTTTAATAAAAAACACGCCTGCAGGTAACAGAGTGATGACTGCCATCAGGACTGTATACGGAAGATGACGGATAGCCATCAGGAATGCATTGCGGAAGGTGTTTTTGATGGAGTTGTAGAATTTGGCAAGCACCGGATAAATATACAGAAATACCATCATATAAAGGATACCAAATGCAAAGAAAACGATATACAGTACCTGAGACATTGTTCCGTCGATATTGCCTACAATACGCAGATCCATGTAAAGGATAGCTGCAACTGCAAGCATGATAAGATTGATGACAGTTGCCTGTTTGAAGTTCTGCTTAAAGGATTTGAAGAAGCTTCTGATAATATAAGATTCTTCGTTACGTGCCATTTTCAGTGTGACATAGTGGAGTGCAGTCAGTGACGCACCAATAGTCACGATTGGCAGACAACAGATCAGAAAGACCACATTAAGCATAATAAGATCAGCCACGCGTCCCATGACGGTGAAGAATTTGTTGTCCATGTTAAATAGTCTGTCCATTCGTTTAATTACTCCTTTTGTATATAATGATGTACAGCATACTCTGTGAATAATCCTGCTACAGAGAAATCTGTACAAGCTTTGTATAACAGTATAACGAATCAGGCAGGAAAAAGCAAATCTTTTATGTGAGCAGGAGCTGGTCTGCAGTGACAAAAACATAGCCTTTTTCAGTAAAAAGATCAGCGATTTTCAGGGCTGCATCCACAGATGTCTGATAGCCGTCATGCATCAGGATGATAGAACCGTCATGAACCTGTTTCTGGGCGATAGACAGGATAGAATCGATGTTTTTGCTTTGCCAGTCTAGAGTGTCTACATCCCAGAATACGGGAAGCATGGTGACAGAAAGTTCCATATCCTTGATCCATGCGCCGAAAGGCGGTCGCACATAAGAAGGGTAAATTCCGGAAGCTTCATAGATTCTGTTATTTGTTTTTTCAATTTCCAGTCGGGCCTTCTCCGCCGGGATCTTGTCAAGCTGTACATGATCCCAGGTGTGATTTCCGATAAGATGTCCGTCTTTTCGCATTTGCAGGAGTATATCTTCGTTTCCTTCAATGTTCTCGCCTATCAGAAAGAAAGATGCCCTGATGTTTCTTTTTTTTAATCCATCCAGAAGCATGGGGGTATACCGGGCATTAGGACCGTCATCAAAGGTCAGTGCGATTCTGGGAGGTTCTTCGACGGGAAGCCCGGCGGTGGTGTCAGTTAAAAAATTCTCAGAAGCTGTAGCTTTTGCAGATGCTTGTTTTACAAGGGAAAGCATACCGGGACCTGCCAGTGAAGTAAGGAACTGTGTGCGTTTGTCAGCAGAAGAAAAGAGTAGGAAAAAAATCATGCATAATATTTCAAAAAATATTAAAGTCCGCTTCATGCAAAGATACTCCTCATAAAAATATCCCTCTGACTCCGGAACACAGAGTATGAATATCTGTGTCAGAACGAAAGAAACAGCAGGTGGCAGATGTAATCATTACAGTATATGAAAAAAAGAAAGCAATTCATACCGATTTATTGTATAATAGATTCTGCAAAATATCGAAGAAAGAATTTACGGAGATTGAGATGAAAAAGAAACGGACAAAACTGCTGGTTTTCTTTGCACTGGCAGGAATTTTAGTGCTTTTTTATATGATAGGAGAGTCTTATTGTGAAGGACTGTCCGGGGGGAGTAGTCTGGAAGAGAAGAATGAGGTGATGTGTAAATATAAATACGATATGATCGTAGACAGTCCGAATTCTTCTTTCTGGCAAGCGGTTTATGATTGTGCACAGGAATGGGCGCAGAAGAATGATGCAATTCTTGAACTGAGAGGCAGTGGAAGAGAGAGCGATTACAGTAAGCTTGATTATATGAATATGAGTATTGCTTCAAATTCAGATGGGATTATCCTGCAGTACAGTGGGGAGCAGGGACTGGAAGCGAAGATAAATGAGGCTGTTCAGAAAGGAATTCCGGTTGTTACTGTAATGGGAGATGCAGTTCACAGCAAGCGTCAGAGTTTCGTGGGTGTCAGTGATTATCAGCTTGGAAGTGTCTATGGCGAAAAGGTAGCGGAATATGTGACTGAGGATACGGAAAGTATTCTTATTCTGTTGAAGAAAAATATTGATGATATGAACCAGAGCCAGATATATACACAGATTAGCAACGCAGTCCAGGCAAAGGCGGGTCCTTCGCAAAATATCCAGATAACAGGAAAAAATCTTCGCTTAACAGGGACTTTTGAGACAGAAGAAGCGGTAACAGATATTTTTCAGCAGAGAGATAAAGTACCGGATATTCTTGTGTGTATGGATGAGGAAACTACAGAATGCGCACGTCAGGCAGTACTGGACTTTAATCTTGCAGGAAAGGTTACGATCATAGGATATTACAGCTCTGAAGATATTCTTACAGCAGTGGAAAAGGGAGTGATCTCTGTTACCTGTGATGTGGATACAGAGCAGCTTGGCAGATACAGTATAGAGGCTCTGACAGCATATCAGAAAGATGGAAGGACCAATTCTTATTATAATGTGGATATTAATTTTCTGGACAAGGATGTAGTACGGGAAATGAGAAGGAAGGGGGTGTCCGGATGAAGCAGCTGCGCTGGAAAGATTTTTCACTGGTCAGTAAAATCGTTATAGAGGTGGGTATGATCGCAGTCCTTCTTTTTGCCATGAATATGCTTTTTTATGTGCGGATCAATAATTCCATGCAAAAGATGGATAATGTTTATGCCAGTAATGCAGAGCTTACCGAACTTTCACAGGTATTTGAGAAGGTACAGGATAATATGTATAAGTATCTTAAGGTTAAGAGTTCTCAGACACTTCTTGATTATTATCAGAATGAGGCAAAATACAGAAATGAACTTGAGAAACTTAATGAAGATAATATCAATGATCCCGTAAAGCTTCTGGAACGGAATATCCGGAAAATGTCGGAAACATATCTGGACTGTACTGCGGAAACGGTAGCTGCCAAACGAGGAAGGAACGTTGAGCAGTATAAGCGTAAATATGATGATGCAACAAAGCTTTACAGATATATCCAGTCATCTATTGACGAACTGAATAACCTGATGTTTCAGGAGAACTCCAGTACTTATGCAGTACTTCGTGCAGTGATGAGATATCTGGAGATAAGCAATTCAGTTATTATGATCATAATTGTAGCCGGTGGAATGCTTCTGCTCATCCAGGCCACCAGAAATATGTTTGGTCCCCTTTCCAATATGGCAGAGACAGCACAACTGGTAGGTCAGGGAAATTTCCATGTAAAGATGCACGATACAGATGCACAGGATGAACTGGGAACAGTAACCAGAGCGTTTAATACAATGGTAGAGAATCTTGATCTGTATATGGCAAGGACGAAAGCAAGTATGGAGAAAGAGCAGCAGATGATGGAGAGGGAGCTTCTTATGGAAAATCATCTGAAAGAAGCACAGCTGAAATATCTTCAGTCACAGATCAATCCGCACTTTCTGTTTAATTCCCTGAATGCAGGAGCACAGCTTGCAATGATGGAGGATGCAGAGCGGACCGGGATTTTTGTAGAGAAAATGGCGGATTTTTTTCGCTATAATGTAAAAAAAGGACAGGAAGACGCCACATTGGGAGAAGAACTGGAGGCTGTTGATAACTATATTTATATTCTGAATGTCCGGTTCGCCGGAGATATCCATTTCAGCAAGGAGGTGGATGAATCACTGGAGAATGTGCGTATGCCAAGTATGATCTTGCAGCCGGTTGTGGAAAATGCAGTCAATCATGGAATACGTGACATTGAATGGGAAGGAAAAATACATCTCACAGTTACAGGAGATGCAGATTATATACGTATCAGCGTGAAAGATAATGGAAAGGGAATGACGCAGGAACAGATAGAGGGTGTTCTGTCAGGAAACAGAGAGCACAGAAATGAAGAGGGTGATTCTACAGGAATCGGTATGAATAATGTGATCAGTCGTCTGGAACTTTATTATGAGGAATCAGGGCTTATGGAGATTAACAGTGAAGGTGAAGGAAAAGGCACAGAAGCAGTAATCTATATACCTGTGCATGAAAACTAAGAGAAGTATTATGGGAGTGAGAGAAGATGTATAGAATTTTGCTGGCAGATGATGAAGGTATCATGCTGGAATCATTAAAGAAAATTATTGAAACTGAATATGGAAATGAATGTGAGATCCACTGTGCAAAGTCAGGCAGAGTTGTGGTGGAGATGGCACAGGCATATTCGCCGGATATCTGTTTTATGGATATCCAGATGCCGGGAATAAGCGGAATCCAGGCGATCAGGGAAATTCAGAAATTTAACAGTTCAGCAGTTTTTGTGATCATAACTGCATATGATAAGTTTAATTATGCAAAAGAAGCAGTGAACTTGGGAGTTCAGGAATTTCTCACAAAACCTGTAAATAAGAAAGTAATTCTGGAAACCTGCGCGAAGATGATGACAAAGGTAGATCAGATACGGCAGAAGAGAAGCGATGATCTCCTGATCAGAGAGAAACTGGAGACAGTGGTACCTATGATTGAGAGTGGATATATCAATAATATTCTTCTGCAGGATGATTTTGTTACTTATCAGGATAATTATACACAGCTTCTTGATATCCGTCAGAAATACGGTTATATGATGGTCATAGAATTTGGAGATTCTATGGAAAATGGGGTGCTCAGTAATGCAGTAGGTGCAAGTGTAAAGGCAAACAAATTTTATTCTACTTTTCGTGAAATCGCACAGGGATTCTTTGAATGCCTTGTAGGTCCTATTATGGGAAACAGGATCGTACTGCTTGTTCCTTATGAAAATGCGAAAGAAGATTACGAAGACAGAGTTGCAATTGTCACAAGAGCCAGAAATATGGTACATAAATTTGAAAACCGGATCGACAGTATGTTCCGCTGTGGAATCGGAAGAGTCAAAGAACTTGGAAGCGTGAAGGAATCTTTTAAGGAAGCAGTGGTCGCACTGAGAGAGAGCATCAGTCATGTAGTGCATATCGAGGATGTACCGGCGGCACAGAAATATGACGGGGAATATCCAAGAGACCTGGAAATCAGATATCAGAAGAGGATCCTTGAGAAGGATGCTGCGGGAGCGATGAACTGCGCAGAGGGATTTTTTGAATGGATGCACAGTCAGCAGGCCGTCACAAGAGAAGACATTGAGATTAAAATCCTGGAGATGGTGATGAATGCGGAACGCAGGGCATTCTTTGCAGGAACTTTGAAATATAATGTTAACAGCAGGAGAAGCTATATCCGGGAGCTTCAGTCCTGTACGGATATAGAAAATCTGAAGAAGTGGTTTTTGGATAAGACGAGAGAAATCTGTACGAAACTGGAGAATTCCAAGGAAAAAGAAGCTGGCAGTATTATTGACAGAGCAAAGGAATATATCAATGAAAATTTCCGCAGGGATATTTCTCTGGATGATGTTTCAAGAGAGGTAGATATCAGTCCGTATTATTTCAGTAAACTTTTTAAACAGGAAACAGGTAAGAACTTTATTGAATATCTTACAGAAATACGTCTGAAAAATGCCAGAGAACTTCTGCAGGATTCCAGACTTTCCATTAAGGAAATATGTGCACAGTCAGGATACAGTGATCCCAATTACTTCAGCAGGATTTTCAAGAAGTATGAAGGAGTTACGCCTAGTGAGTTCAGAGAGAGGTTAGGCTGATGAAATTATATAAGACAAAAAAGAATTGCGGAAAGCTGCTGCTTGGAATACTGGCATTTTGTACAGGGATGATACTGCTGACAGGATGTGGTTCCTCTTCAGAACAAAAACAGAATAAGAATGAAGAAACAGCAGAAGAGAATAAGGAAGAGGATAAGGTGCAGATCGGACTTACAGTGGATTCTTTTGTTATAGAAAGATGGATCCGCGACAGAGATGTATTTGTGGCGACTGCCAGAGAACTGGGAGCAGAGGTAAATGTGCAGGATGCAGGTGCAGATGTCAAAGAGCAGATCAGTCAGATTGAATACTTTATAAATAAGCAGGTGGATGTGATCGTTGTGATCGCAAGAGACTGTGGAGCACTTTCAGATGCCATACAGAAGGCACAGAGTGCGGGAATTCCGGTTATTTCCTATGACAGAATGGTCAATAATGCCAATACAGATTTGTACATTTCCTTTGATAACCGTAAGGTGGGTGAGATCATGGCACAGGCACTTGTCAATGCACTTCCTCAGGGAGGAGATGTCTTTATGATACAGGGATCCTCTTCAGATAATAATGTCCAGATGGTGAAACAGGGGTTTGATGATATGCTTGCAGACACAGATCTGCATGTGGTTTATGAAGCTAACTGTGATGGCTGGACAGCAGAACTGGCTGCCGGATATGTGGAGGAAGCCCTGGAAAAATATCCTCATGTTAAGGGAATTATGTGCGGAAATGATGACATTGCCAGTCAGGTCGTACAGGTACTGGCAGAGAATCAGCTTGCCGGAAATGTGGTTGTTGTAGGTCAGGATGGAGATCTTGCAGCCTGTCAGAGAATAGTAGAAGGAACACAGTATATGACTGCTTTTAAACCAATTGAAGATCTGGCAAGAAAAGCAGCGAAATATGCAGTGGAAATGGGTAGTGGAAAGGGAGTTGCAGAACTGGAAGATGTGACAGAAACAGTAAATGACGGAACTTATGAAATTCCTTCCTGCATCCTTGAACCAACTGCAGTGACAAAAGAGAATATAGATAAGGTGATCATTGAAGGTGGTTTCCACCGCAGAGATGAAGTTTATCTGAATGCGGATTACAGTTAAATAAAATATTCAGAGATTATCCGGCTGCTTTTGCAGATGTAAGAGTAAATCAGTATATAGCATTATCTTGCAACAAAAATGTCCTGTTCTGTGCAGGGCATTTTTTGTTTTTCTTAAAATGTCTTGTTTCTTGCCAACCATGTCCAGATTGCCCTGTGCTATAGTAATGTTATCAAGAAAACGTGAGAAACGTAAAAAGAAATGGAGGATTTTTACAATGAGAAAGAAAGTCGTATCTGCAATTCTTTGTGCATCAATGGTAGCTGGAATGGTAGTTATCCCGGGAGTAGCTGTTAAAGCGGATGACAAGAAACTGATCGGTGTTACAATGCCTACAAAAGATCTTCAGAGATGGAATCAGGATGGCGAGAACATGAAGAAAGAGCTGGAAGCAGCCGGCTATGAAGTAGACCTTCAGTATGCATCCAACGATGTAAGCACACAGGTTTCACAGCTTGAGAATCAGGTTGCAAACGGATGTGATCTTCTGGTTGTGGCATCTATCGACGGAAGCAGTCTTGGTGAGCCGCTGAAACAGGCTAAAGAAGCAGGAATCCCGGTTATTTCCTATGACCGTCTGCTTATGAACTCAGATGCAGTTACTTATTATGCAACATTTGATAATTACAAGGTAGGTCAGAAACAGGGCGAATATTTAGTAGATGCACTTGATCTCGACAATCAGGACGGACCGTTTAATATTGAGCTGTTCACAGGTGATCCTGGTGACAATAACTGTAACTTCTTCTTCGGCGGAGCAATGGATGTACTTCAGAAATATATTGACGAAGGTAAGCTGGTAGTTAAATCCGGACAGACAGAATTTGAGCAGGTTGCAACTGCTAACTGGGACAGTGCAAAGGCTCAGGACAGAATGGATACAATTATCGCAGGTAACTACTCAGACGGCTCCAACCTTGACGCAGTTCTCTGCTCCAATGACTCTACAGCACTTGGCGTAGAAAATGCTCTTGCAGCTTCCTACACAGGAGAATATCCGATCATCACAGGTCAGGATTGTGATACACCAAATGTTAAGAACCTTGTAGCAGGAAAACAGGCTATGTCCGTATTCAAGGATACACGTGCTCTTGCAACAGCAGTTGTTGGAATGGTTGATTCCATCATGAAAGGTGAAGAACCGGAAGTTAATGATACAGAATCCTATGATAATGGCACAGGTGTTATTCCGACATACCTTTGCGATCCGGTTGTTGTCACGGTTGACAATTACAAAGAAATCCTGATCGATTCCGGATACTATACAGAAGATCAGATTAAGTAATAAAAAGTGATCATACAGGCGGGAATACCACCCGCCTGTGTTAATCTATAGCAATCCCAGAAAATAATGTAATTCAGTATTTCCTGGGATTGCTATAGGGCTGCCCGTCGCAGGCATGATTTATAAAAGGGAGGGAAACAAAATTGGCTAAGATACTTCTGGAAATGAAAAATATTACCAAAACTTTCCCAGGTGTAAAAGCACTGGATAACGTTAATCTTCAGGTGGAAGAGGGCGAGATCCACGCTCTGGTCGGTGAAAATGGAGCCGGTAAATCTACCCTGATGAATGTATTAAGTGGTATTTATCCGTATGGAACATACGATGGTAATATTATTTATAACGGTGAAATCTGTAAATTCAATACAATTAAAGACAGTGAAGAAAAAGGAATTGTAATCATTCACCAGGAACTGGCGCTGATCCCATATATGACGATCGGTGAAAATATGTATCTGGGCAATGAAAGAGGAAGTTCATTATCTATTAACTGGAATGAAACTTACGGAGAAGCAGATAAATATCTGAAAATAGTAGGACTTGAAGAATCCTCCAGAACTTTGATTAAGGATATTGGTGTAGGTAAACAGCAGCTGGTAGAAATCGCCAAGGCACTGGCAAAAAATGCCAAGCTTCTGATCCTGGACGAGCCGACAGCATCTTTAAATGAGGATGATTCTCAGGCTCTGCTGGAATTGCTTCTGAAGTTCAAAAAACAGGGAATGACATCTATTATCATTTCCCATAAACTAAATGAAATTTCCTATGTTGCGGATAAGATTACAGTTATCCGTGATGGATCTACTATCGAGACTTTGGATAAGAAGAAAGATGACTTTTCCGAGCAGCGTATTATTCAGGGTATGGTAGGTCGTGAGATGACAGATCGATTCCCGAAACGTCCGGATGTAAAAATCGGGGATGTTTCCATGGAGGTTAAGAACTGGAATGTCTATCATCCGCTGTACTCAGAGCGAAAAGTAGTAGATAATGTATCATTTAAGGTGCATAAGGGAGAAGTAGTAGGTATCTCCGGACTTATGGGTGCAGGACGTACAGAGCTTGCAATGAGTATTTTCGGAAAAAGTTATGGAACTAAGATTTCCGGTCAGGTATTCATGAACGGAAAAGAAGTGAAGCTGAATACTGTACAGGAAGCAATCGATAACAAGCTTGCTTATGTTACAGAGGACAGAAAAGGAAATGGTCTGATCCTTTCCAAATCCATTAAGATGAATACTTCTCTTGCAAATATGAAGGGAGTCAGTAATGGAAAGGTTATTGACGCAGATAAAGAATATGCGGTGGCAGAGGATTACAGAAAGAAGTTGAAAACAAAATGTCCGTCTGTCGAGCAGAATGTAGGCAACTTAAGTGGTGGTAACCAGCAGAAAGTCCTTCTTGCAAAATGGATGTTTACAGAGCCGGATATTCTGATCCTGGATGAGCCTACCCGTGGTATTGACGTAGGTGCAAAATACGAAATTTACTGTATTATCAACGATCTGGTAGCAGCAGGAAAATCTGTCATCATGATTTCTTCTGAACTTCCGGAAGTACTTGGAATGTCAGATAGAATCTATATCATGAATGAGGGCAAGTTCGTAGGTGAGGTCGGCAAAGAAGAGGCCACATCAGAACTGATCATGTCCAAGATCGTAAAATCAGGAAAAGGAGCGTAAAGAAGATGGAAAAAAAGATTAGTTTTTCAGAGATATTAAAGAAATATACCATGGTGCTTGTACTTGTTCTGGTAGTCATCATGTTTGCTGTAAACACAAATGGGGTTATGCTTCTTCCTCAGAATGTGAATAACCTTGTAGCCCAGAATGCGTATGTATTTATCCTGGCAACAGGTATGCTGTTCTGTATTCTGACTGGTGGTAATATTGACCTTTCTGTTGGTTCTGTTGTATGTTTTGTAGCAGCAGTTGGCGGTAAGATGATGGTTCTCAACAGTATGAACCCATATCTTACAATGCTGGTTATGTTGCTTACAGGTATTGCCATCGGTGCATGGCAGGGATTCTGGATTGCATATGTAAGAATCCCACCGTTTATTGTAACTCTGGCTGGTATGCTTGCGTTCCGTGGTCTTTCAAACGTAGTTTTACAGGGACAGACACTGGCACCAATGCCTGATTCTTACTTGGCACTGTTTAACAATTATATTCCGGATCCATTTGGGAAAGAGGGATTTAATCTTATCTGTTTTGTAGTTGGTATTATTGTCTGTATTGTATATGTGTTACTTGTTCTGAAGAATCGTGCAGATCGTGTGAAGAAAGGGTACAGTGTAGATGCTTTTGGTGGCGTTGCAGTTAAGATGATTCTGATCTGTGCAGTTGTTATTGCTTTTATGTTCCGTCTGGCTCAGTATAAAGGTATTCCGAATTCTCTGATCTGGGTAGCTGTGATTATTGCAATCTATACATATATTGCTTCCAAGACAACTACAGGACGTTATTTCTATGCAGTTGGCGGTAATGAGAAGGCTACAAAGCTTTCCGGTATTAATACAAATAAGGTTTATTTCCTTGCTTATCTGAATATGGGTCTTCTGGCTGCTATTGCAGGTATGGTTACTATGGCCCGTTTGAATTCGGCCAATCCTCAGGCTGGTACAAACTTTGAGATGGATGCGATTGGTGCTTGTTTCATTGGTGGTGCTTCTGCTTATGGCGGAACCGGTACAGTTCCGGGGGTTATCATTGGTGCATTGCTGATGGGTGTTCTGAACTTAGGTATGAGTATCATGGGTATTGACCAGAACCTGCAGAAGGTTGTTAAAGGTCTGGTTCTGCTGGCAGCGGTTATCTTTGATGTTGTTAGTAAGAGAAAATCTTTTATCGTAAAATAAAAATTGTATATTCATTCTTAAATGGAAATTTTTTGCAGGGCTTGCAGGGTGCAGGCCCTGTTTTTTTACCGAATCAAGTAAGTCTCCTGCTTTAATTGCGAATATCTGTTTGACTTGACAGGGGACGCGCAGAAAAATAGTGTGTTTGATGTGCGGTTTCGGCATCTAAGATATTCTAAGGCCAAGAAAATCTGCTAAAGGCATGAGCCGGCTTCTCAAACTCGCTCCGTCGCAGACTCCGCTCAGACAGTGATGCAGCCGGCTCATAACGCAGATTTTTTTGACCTAAGAATATCTAAGATACCTGCAAATGCACATCAAACACACTATTTTTCTGCGCTGGCTGCTGGCGATTTTTGGGGTATTGGATTGAGTAAAAATGGACGATAAAAATGGGTGGACGGAAAATTTGCTTGTGGAGGTAGAAGGATGGTCGTATAATGAGGGGGAATATTGTACGAAGTGAGGAGTGGGTTGTTATGAGATATAATTCAGTGTTGGATCTGCATACACATACTTTGGTGAGTGGTCATGCATATTGTTCTCTGAGGGAGATGGCGAAAGCGGCTGCAGATAAGGGACTGGAGGTTCTGGGGATTACGGAGCATGCGCCTGCTATGCCGGGGACCTGTCATAAGTATTATTTTGAGAATCTGAAAATTGTGCCCAGGGAGATGTATGGGATTCAGCTTCTTCTGGGGTCTGAGGTGAATATTCTGGATGCACAGGGGACTGTGGATCTGGTGCAGCGGACGTTGGAGAGGATGGATGTGGTGATCGCCAGTCTGCATATGCCATGCATGAAGCCGGGATCTAAGCTGGAGAATACAGAAAGCTATCTGAATGTGATGAAGAATCCGTATGTAAATATTATCGGGCATCCGGATGATGGGAGATATGAAATCGATTATGAGGCACTGGTTCAGGGTGCGAAGGAATATGGGAAGGTTTTGGAACTGAATAATCATTCTATGGATCCGGACTGTAACCGGCAGAATGCTGTGGAGAATGATACTGTGATGCTGAATCTGTGTAAGAAATATCAGGTTCCGGTGGTGATGGACAGTGATGCTCATTTTGATCTTCTGATCGGGGAGTTTGATCGGGCGAGAGATCTGCTGGAGAAACTGGATTTTCCGGAAGAGCTGGTTCTTAATCGGTCTGTGGATGCAATAAGGAAGTATGTGAATCGTAAATTCTGATAAACTGAGAAGCAGTTATTTGGTGTAAAGCCGTGTCGCAAAGAGAATGATTTTATCTGCCTTACTTTTCGAAAGAGGTTTTGTGAGAAAATAAAAAAATCTGTAATTTCTTTTAGGTTAAAGGCTTGCTTCCTATAATTTAACGTGGTAAAATATCACTGTTAGAAATATAACACGGACATTTTAAAGACAAATGTCCGTCCAGTGAAGTACAGAGTTCTAAAAGGAGCATGAAAATGAGTAAAAAGATCAGAACAGAGGCTGTAGATCAGCTTTTTGAAGCGATTTTATGCCTGAAGGATAAAGAAGAGTGCTATACTTTTTTTGAGGATGTATGCACGATCAATGAACTTCTTTCCTTATCACAGCGTTTTGAGGTTGCCAAGATGCTGATGGACAAGAGAACCTATCTTGATATTTCTGAGAAGACCGGAGCTTCCACAGCAACGATCAGTCGTGTGAATCGTTCACTGAATTATGGAAATGACGGATATGAGATGGTGTTTTCAAGAATGGCAGAGAAGGAAACTAAAGGGGAATAAGATAGCGGAAGGCTGAATAAATGCAGTGCTATTGTGGGGCAGGTGAAAATCACCTGCCTTTTTTATATAGGGAGTTTTCGGATAAAAGAGAAGTCCGATTATTCCTCTTCTGGGAGAGTGTTGTGCAGGCTGAGAAAATGCTGCGAAGGATCAATCTATAAAAGTCGAAAATGAATATTATATAGTCAAATATGCAAACTATGCGGATTGGTATAATGTTATAATTTTGTTTATGAAAGATAACTGGCTGTTGGCAATATCGTATAAGATATTTTTATGAAAAAAGTCATATATAAAGTATTTTGCTGGAAGTGTTTTACGGATGTATGGCGAAATATAATATTGCAGGCAGAGAGAACAGTTAAAAAAATAAATCATGAGGAGAACATAAGAGTATGAAGGCATTTGATTATTCACTGGTAAAAGATCCACAGTATTTCTGCGATAACCGAATGGAAGCTCATTCAGATCATGTGTATTATAGAGATGGGAATGAAATGCAGACTGCTGTGCAGGATGGGACGGAAACTTCTTTTCGCTACAGTCTGAACGGTTTATGGAAGTTTCATTATGCGCGTAATTACAAAAGTGCAGTTCAGGGATTTGAGAAAGAGGATTACTGTTGCTATGACTGGGAGGACATCCATGTACCGGCACATATCCAGATGGAAGGATATGATGCACCGCAGTATGCTAATGTCCAGTATCCATGGGAAGGACATGAGGAAATTTATCCCGGTCAGATTCCGGAGAGATTTAATCCGGTTGCAAGCTATGTGAAATATTTTACAGTGCCGGAACATATGAAGGGTAAGAGACTGTTTATTTCTTTCCAGGGAGCAGAGAGCGGACTTGCATTGTGGCTGAACGGAGCATTTATTGGGTACAGTGAGGATTCTTTTACTCCATCTGAGTTTGAGTTAACAGATTATCTTAAAGATGGACAGAATAAGCTGGCAGCACAGGTATTCAAATGGACCTCCAGCAGCTGGTGTGAAGATCAGGACTTCTTCCGTTTCTCCGGAATTTACAGAGATGTGTATCTTTATACAGTTCCGGATACCCATGCATATGATCTCCAGATTCGGGCAATCCCGGAAGAGAATCTGGATGTAGCAGATCTTGAAATTAAGGTAAAGACATGGGGAAAGGGAAGCATTGTTTTCAGACTTGAGAAAGATGGAGAATGTGTGCTGGAAGAGAAAAAATCTCTTACAGAAGCTGGAAATGAAGAAGCCGATGCAGAGCCATTTTATATTCAGAGAACAAATAGCAGCAAGACTGTACAGAACAGCTTTGCATGGAAAATTAATAATCCGAAATTATGGAGCGCAGAAGATCCACAGCTTTATGATTTTACAATTGAACTTTATGATGAAGCAGGAACTATTCAGGAGGTAATTCCTCAGAAGGTTGGATTCCGCCGTTTCGAGATGAAGAACGGTATTATGACTCTGAACGGAAAACGTATTGTGTTTAAGGGCGTAAACCGCCATGAGTTCAGCTCTGTCAGCGGAAGACATGTTTCAGAGGAAGAACTTCGCAAGGATCTTCGCATTATGAAGCAGAATAATATTAATGCCATCCGTACCTGTCATTATCCGGATACATCACTGATCTATCAGCTCTGTGATGAATATGGTATTTATATGATCGATGAGACAAACCTGGAATCCCATGGTTCCTGGGATGTGGCGGAATTTACAAAGGATTATACTCATGTTGTTCCTCACAACAAACCGGAATGGCTGGATATGATGCTTGACCGTGCCAACTCCATGTACCAGAGAGACAAGAATCATCCGGCAATCCTGATCTGGTCCTGCGGAAATGAATCTTTTGGCGGAAAAGATATCTATGAAATGTCTCAGCTTTTCCATAAGAATGACCCTACCCGTCTGGTACATTATGAGGGACTTTTCCATGACCGCAGTTATAATGATACCAGCGATATGGAAAGCCAGATGTATCCGTCTGTAGAAGCAATCAAAGAGTTCCTGGCAAAGGATGACAGCAAACCGTTTATCTGCTGTGAGTATACACATGCCATGGGAAATTCCTGCGGTGCCATGCACAAATATACTGACCTGACAGATACAGAGCCTAAATATCAGGGTGGATTTATCTGGGATTACATTGACCAGTCTATTTATAAGAAAGACCGCTATGGAAAAGAGTTCCAGGCATATGGCGGCGATTTCGGAGAACGTCCTACAGACTACAATTTCAGCGGCAACGGAATCGCATATGGCGGTGACAGAGAGCCATCTCCAAAGATGCAGGAAGTGAAATTTAATTATCAGAATATTACAGCAGAGGTGACAGCTGATACAGTAAAAGTGCTTAACAAGAACCTCTTTGTAAATACAGATACTTTTGACTGTAAGGTAACACTTGCAAAGAATGGAAAAGTGATCCGTACAGAAGTACTGGAAACAGCAGTTGAGCCATTGAGTGAGAAAGAATATAAACTGCCTTTTGAAAAAGCAGAAGCAGCCGGAGAATATACAGTTACTGTTTCCTTCCATCTGAAAGAGGAGGAGATATGGGCACCTGCAGGTTATGAAATTGCGTTTGGACAGTATGTATATCAGGTGAAAGAGGATGTTCTGGATGGAAAATCAGATTCAGCAGAAACAGCGATTACAGTGGAAAAAGATGTATGTGTATCAGATGCGTTTGTAAAGAAACCACAGATCATCCGAAGCACACATAATATTGGTGTCCGGGGCGAGCACTTCGAAGTAATGTTCTCCGTCCTCAATGGTGGCCTGGTTTCCTACAAATATGCAGGCAAAGAGATGATCGAAGCAATCCCGAAACCAAACTTCTGGCGTGCACCTACAGATAATGACTGTGGAAATCTTATGCAGATGCGCTACGCACAGTGGAAAATTGCCAGCATGTATTTAAGCCACAAAGAATACAGAAAAGGTGCATACGGTCCATCCAATTCACCACAGACAGAAGAAACAGACCACTCTGTAAAAGTAACATTTACCTATCTGATGCCGACCACACCAGCCAGTGAGTGTCAGCTTACCTACGAAGTATTCGGTGATGGAAAAGTGAAGACAACTTTAACTTATGATCCTGTAAAAGAACTTGGTGATATGCCGGAATTTGGGGTGATTTTCAAATTCAATGCAGATTACGACAATGTTCAGTGGTATGGACTGGGCGAAGCTGAGACCTATGCAGATCGCAAAAAAGGTGCAAAACTGGGCATTTACCAGAATAAAATTGTGGACAACATAGCAAGATACATGGTACCGCAGGAATGTGGTGCAAAAGAGGAAGTACGCTGGGCGAAGGTTACAGACCGCAAGGGCAGAGGAATGTACTTCGAGATGGATAGAGAACCAGTGATGTTCTCTGCACTTCCATACACCCCTCATGAGATGGAAAATGCTATGCATCCATACGAACTCCCGCAGATCCATTACACAGTAGTACGTGTAGCCAAAGGCCAGATGGGAATCGGCGGCGACGACAGCTGGGGAGCATATACCCATCAGGAATATCTGCTGAATGCAGACGGAAAGATGGAATTCTCTTTTAGCTTTAAAGGAATTTAATATAGTTTATTAAAAAAGCCATTTTCAGTTAGAAGGTGGCTTTTTTAAATAATGCTAATAACATTTATTGAAAATAATTGGAACGGGATGTATGATTACAGAGAAAGAGTAAATCAAGTACATTGTTGCGTAAATAACTATGTTAATTGCGTAGACGAGCGAGTGGCACAGTTATTTCGATAGAGAATGATAACAATAATATTCGGATTCGACATACTGTACGAAGAGGGAGGAATTATCTTATGTATCAGGTAGATGAAAAACGTTATGAAACCATGAAATACCACCGCTGTGGTGCCAGTGGGCTGATGCTACCGGAGTTATCGCTGGGTTTATGGCATAATTTCGGGGATACCGGTGTTTATGAGAATATGAAGCAGATGTGCTTCACAGCATTTGACAATGGAATCACTCATTTTGACCTTGCAAACAACTATGGCCCACAGCCTGGAAGTGCGGAGGAAAATTTTGGAAAAATCCTGAGAGAGGAATTTTCTGCATACAGAGATGAGCTGATCGTCAGCACAAAGGCAGGCTATGATATGTGGCCGGGACCTTATGGAAACTGGGGAAGCCGTAAGTATCTGATTGCCAGTCTTGACCAGAGCCTGAAACGCCTTGGCCTGGATTATGTAGATATCTTCTATCATCACAGAATGGATCCGGAGACTCCCCTTGAGGAGACCATGGAGGCTCTGGCACAGATTGTCAGAAGCGGAAAGGCATTGTATGTTGGAATTTCCAACTATGATGGTGAGACAATGAAACGCGCCGCAGATATTCTGGAAGAACTGCATTGTCCGTTTATCATTAATCAGAACAGATATAATATCTTTAACCGTACCATCGAGACAAATGGCCTGAAACAGGCTGCAGCAGAGAGGAAAAAGGGAATTATCGCATTCAGTCCGTTATCCCAGGGAATGCTCACAGACAGATACCTGAATGGAATTCCAAAGGACAGCCGCGTTAACACAGACGGACGTTTTCTCCATGCAGACCAGTTCAGTGAGGAACGTCTTAACAGTATCCGCAGTCTGAATGCAATTGCAGCAGAGCGAGGGGAAAGTCTTGCGCAGATGGCACTGAAATGGATTCTCCGCGACGGAATCGTAACCAGTGTGCTTATAGGAGCATCCCGTCCGCAGCAGATCCTTGAGAACCTGAAAGTGCTGGACAGTGAATCTTTCAGTGAAGAGGAATTAAAGAAGATAGATGAGTGTTCACTGGCCTTATGATATAGCCGAAAGTTAATGGTTGTTTATAAAACAGGAGAGCAGACTTATATTATGGAAGATTCATATGTCTTACAATTACAGGAACCGAAATTCAGAGAATTTTATCTAAGCTACAGCGGTTACGCACAATGCGGGCCGCTGCATTGCTATGGTCCGGCGTCCCGTCCGCATTATCTGATCCATTTTGTAGTGAAAGGAAAGGGGATGTATCAGGCGTCAGGACAAAAACATTATCTCACTGCCGGACAGGGGTTTCTGATCGAGCCGGGTACACAGACTTTCTATCAGGCAGATAAAGATGATCCGTGGAGTTATCTTTGGATCGGAGTAGGTGGCACCAATGCAGGAAAATATATTCGGGATATCGGATTAAACAGCGAGCAGTTGATCTTCCGTTCAGAAAGTGGAGAAGAGTTAAAGAAAATTGTGCTGGATATTCTGAAACATACAGAAAGCACCACCTCAAATCTGTATTATCTGCAGGGCCGATTATATGATTTCTTTTCAGTTCTTACAAAAGATGTAGTGATTGATACTTATCTGGGTAATACAAAAGAAAAGAAATATGGAAGAGAAAACGGGTATGGAGAATATATCAAAGAAGCCATGGCATTTATAAAAAATGAATATGCCTGTGGAATCGGAGTACAGGAACTGGCAGAGCATTTGAATGTTAACCGCAGTTATCTGTACACCATCTTCATGAATGAACTTCATATTTCACCAAAGGATTTTCTGCAGAAATACCGTGTTACAAGGGCAAGAGAATTGCTGGTGCTTACAGAACTGTCTGTAGAATCAATTGGAAAATCCTGTGGCTATGGAAATGCAGAACGGTTTGCCAGGGCATTCAAGCATGAAACAGGACTGACACCAACTCAGTTTCGAAGGCAGGACAGAAGTAAAAACCGCAGGAACCTGGAAGTGTCAGAGGATGGGCTGGAAAAGCTGATCAACAGTTAACATTTTGAAGGTTCAGACAAACATAATGCCATAACACCTCAGAATAACTTTCTCTATAATAATGTATATGATATCAGCACAGCCGCGGAGCAATCCGTGATATCAAGTTAGGGTCAAAAAAACTTTTGCCCCTAACTTCATGTATATTGAGTTTATTATAGAAAGGGGACAGTTATGAGTATTATTTTTCACGAAAGTTCAAAGACATTCCATTTATACAACAATAACATCAGTTATATTATGACCGTACTTCCCAATGGACATTTTGGAAACCTCTATTTTGGGAAAAGAATCCATGACAGAGAAGATTTCTCATATCTTCTTGAAATGAAGCAAAGAGCAATGACAGCCTGTGTTTATGAGGGAAACCGCAAATTTTCGCTGGAGCATTTGAAACTGGAATATCCGGTATATGGAAGCTCTGATTATCGTTATCCGGCAGTGGAAATCCTTCAGGAAAACGGCAGCAGGATCTCGGAATTTACTTATGTCAGTCACACTGTTACAGATGGAAAGCCAAAGCTTTCAGGACTTCCGGCTACCTATACGGAGAATGACGAAGAAGCCCAGACCTTATGTGTAAAACTGAAAGATGAAGTAACAGGAATTGTACTGGAATTGCTTTATACTATTTTTGCACAGGGGGGAATCATCACCAGAAGCGCCAGATTTACAAATGAGGGTACATCATTAGTACATCTGTTAAATGCAATGAGTCTCAGCCTTGATCTTCCGGATAAAGATTATGTGTGGATGCAGTTTTCGGGCGCATGGTCCAGAGAACGTCATGTGAAAGAACGCAGATTAGAGCAGGGAATCCAGTCTGTGGGAAGCATCAGAGGAAATTCTTCCCATGAACATAATCCCTTTATTGTGCTCCGACGTCCGTCGGCAACAGAAAATGCAGGAGAAGTGATGGGATTCAGCCTGATCTACAGCGGAAATCACAGAATGCAGGCAGAGGTGGATACTCATGATACAACCCGCATCACTGTGGGAATCAATCCGCAGAATTTTGACTGGAAGCTGGACTGTGGTGAGAGCTTTCAGACTCCGGAAGCAGTAGTAGTATTTTCTGATAAGGGTCTGAATGGAATGAGCCAGACTTTCCATAAATTATATCAGAAGAGACTGGCAAGAGGTTACTGGAGAGACCGTCCCAGGCCAATCCTTAACAATAACTGGGAAGCTACTTATTTTGATTTTACAGAGGACCGTCTGGTAGAAATCGCAGCAAAGGCAAAGGAATGTGGTGTTGAATTATTTGTACTGGATGACGGATGGTTCGGTGCACGAAGCAACGATCATGCAGGACTTGGTGACTGGGTTGCGAACAGAGAACGTCTTCCGCGGGGAATTAAAGGAATCGCAGACAGAATTGAAGAGATGGGTATGAAATTCGGCCTGTGGTTTGAGCCGGAGATGGTGAATAAGGATTCCGACCTTTACCGTGCACATCCGGACTGGATCCTGCAGACACCCCAGAGACTTTCCTGCCATGGAAGAAACCAGTATGTGCTGGACTTCTCCAGAAAAGAAGTGGTGGACTGTATTTATGAGATGATGTATAAAATCCTCTCAGAAGCAAAGGTTTCCTACATCAAGTGGGATATGAACAGAAGTATCACGGAATGTTATTCGGCAGCACTTCCTGCAGACCGTCAGGGAGAAGTGTTCCACAGATATATTCTTGGAGTTTATGATTTGTATGAGCGGTTAAATACTGCATTCCCGCAAATCCTCTTTGAGTCCTGTGCAAGCGGCGGCGGACGTTTTGATCCGGGAATCCTTTATTATGCGCCACAGGGATGGACCAGTGATGATACAGATGCGGCAGAGCGTGTAAAAATCCAGTACGGCACAAGTATGTGTTATCCTGTAAGTTCCATGGGAAGCCATGTATCTGTAGTACCCAACCATCAGTTAAACCGGAAAACTCCGTTACATACAAGAGCAAATGTAGCTTATTTCGGAACCTTCGGATATGAACTGGATCTGAATAAACTGTCTTACGAAGAAATCAGTGAAGTAAAACAGCAAATTGCTTTTATGAAAGAATACAGAGAACTGATTCAGTTTGGAACTTTTTACAGATTGAAGAGTCCTTTTGAGGGCAATGAAACAGCGTGGATGACAGTCAGTGAGGACAAAAAGACAGCGCTGGTATTCTGGTACAGGGAAAGAAATGTAGTAAATGCTGATTTTACCAGAGTACGGCTTCAGGGACTGGATCCGGATTTTATCTACAGAAATGAGTATAATGGAACAGAAAACTACGGGGATGAGCTGATGAATCTGGGACTGCTCACCACAGACTGTACAGCAGGTGAACCTACAAGTGAAGATGCACCATGCACAGACTATGAGTCCAGAATTTATGTTTTAACAACCGTAGCAAGAATTCCCTCACCTCTATAGGGACGCCACTGAAAAACTATTTTTATACACATTATATAGTAGATTGAAACAAATAAAAACACTTTATATTGTGTTGTTTTATGCAAAATAAGGACTTTTTCAGTGGCGTCCTATAGGTGATGGGATGAATTGCACATTCGAGCATGTCTG